>Ga0315291_10000284_pt1 | contig 65459 bp, 54 predicted proteins | sample YL17G12_20_MG_FD_203070 | JGI IMG/M metagenome (GOLD analysis project Ga0315291, IMG submission 203070) | Sediment microbial communities from Yellowstone Lake, YNP, Wyoming, USA - YL17G12_20 | ecosystem: Environmental > Aquatic > Freshwater > Lake > Sediment | place: USA: Wyoming | collected... | reverse complement strand
ATAAGCGAATAATCCAGAAAACAATACTTACACTACAATCTTTATAAATTGTTATTATGTAGTGCAAGACGCCATGCCAAAGGCGCCTGTTTATTCGTGAAACAGAATTCCATCTAACATTTATCTAACACTTCATATCATTTTTAGCTGATTTCAACCGACTTACTCCGACTTTACATTTTCTGAAATATGCGTAGAATGAAGCAAAAGCGGGTTTTTTGGAAATGGTGAAAATCGAGGACCTAACTCATAACCCGAAGGTCGTAGGTTCAAATCTCACCCCCGCTATTTTCTTCCCCATCACCTACAGCACGCCAAGCTCATGGATCATCGCTAAATGGACTTCGCTTCGCGATATATTCTTTCTACAGGCTTTCTGGCCCCGCTTTCAATGAAGGCATCGATTGTGTAGGGAGCCAGGTCCGGCATATATACATGTTGCAGCAGTTTCTTATTGTATTTATTCCAGTGGGCTGTTTTATCCTTATCCGCGGGAACCCGAGGGGTTTTTTCTTCGCGTTCCAAAAATGACCTAAAACAATTCCCTCTTGAGCCTGAAATATAAATGACCCTGGCATCTTTTATTAACGCCGTTACATTTTCACTGCTGATCACAAATTCGCTTGTGAATGATAGGACAGCTCCAGACTTTGCGGCTTTTTGATAATGCTCGGTTATCGCTTCCAACAAAGACGCGGTGGCCCCGGTTCGCTCAAATAGTTCCCAGGCCACCCTGAGGTCGTAATAATTGATCCCGCGCTCGTCAATGTTCATGTGCAGCAAATTATCTCTTTGGGCCAGGTAATTGCTGAAATATGTCTTGCCGGCGCCGGATAATCCAAGTATGAACCAGATCCTTCTTGAACGAAACAATACGCTTATTAGTTTTCTTAACTTAGCCCAGGATTTGATCATAGTTCGTAAGGATCCCGCGTTCGCCTATCTCCTTCTTCCGGGCCGCCTGCTTGAGGTTCTTCTCATGCCCCTGTAAGCGAAACCTGTCGGGTGGGGTTTTGTGGTAAATCCGCCGTAGAAATCGGCTGCAGGCACTTCCGGGTGCTTTGATATAGGAAGCACTTTTCTCATAAGCTGCTCGATGTTCTTTACATCGCTCCCCTGGTCGGGCATCGCGAAAGATATTGCCCTGCCTTCAAGACCGGCGCGGCTCGTTCTGCCTATCCTGTGGATGTAATTCTCCGGGTCCTCCGGAAGGTCGTAATTGATCACGAGTTCTATTCCCTTAACGTCAATGCCTCTCGCAGCAATATCCGTGGCTACAAGGATCCTGTATTTTCCCGATTTGAACCCATCAAGCGCCTCGCGACGCTGAGAAAAGGTACGGTTAGAGTGTATCTCCGCGGCAGTATGCCCCAGTTCCTTCACGGCACGCACTATCTTGCTTGCTCCGTATTTAGTGCGGGTGAACAGCAGAACTGAACCGTGATACTGATACAGGATCTTCTCCAGAAGCAGCCTTTTATCCTCGTTCCTTACGATGAAGATCTCCTGAACAAGCTTCTCCACGGGAGTGCCTGACTTTGCGATCTCAACGCTTACTGGAAGCTTCATGTAGGAAGAGGCAAGCCGCATTATCTCCGCAGGCATGGTGGCGGAAAAAAGCATTGTCTGCCGATCAGTTGGCACTCCTTCAAGCACCCTTGCTATCTGCGGCGCGAATCCCATGTCCAGCATCCTGTCCGCTTCATCCAGCACAAGTATCCTTACATCCGCCAGATTGACCGTGCGCCGGGAAAGATGGTCGATCAGCCTTCCAGGGGTCGCGATTATGATCCTGGGATTTCGCCTAAGGCTGCGTATCTGGTTCTCCATTGACGCGCCGCCGATAAGAACAGCGGTTCCCGCCCCGATAACGCTCCTGAATTTCTGGAAGGTATCATCCACCTGCATGGCAAGTTCGCGTGTCGGGACAAGGATAAGCCCTTTACCTTTGATGAACGAAAGGCGCTGTATCATCGGGACCGCGAAAACAAGGGTCTTGCCCGTACCCGTTTGAGCTATGCCCACCAGGTCATTTCCTTCCACTGCTATGGGTATAGCTTTGTGCTGTATCGGCGTCGGGACGGTGAAGCGCATCCTCTCAAGTATGTTCAAAAGGTTCGGAGCGATCCCTAATCCGAAAAATGTTTGTTCAGTCATTGTAATAATCATGACTGCAGCGGGATAATATGTCAATTGAAATATTTGCTTTGCTAAGAGTGATAATGATATAGTATAATAAAAAGAGGTGGCAAACCAATGAAACGCTTTATTCTAAAATATATTTCCGGCATTGTTCTTGTCTCGTTCATTTTCACGTGCATGATGAACCCCTCCCCTGTTCTGGCGCAAACCAACACCGGAACGATCAAGATCTTCTCGGAAGTTAAAGGCATAGAGATCTTCCTTGATGAAAAATCACAGGGGCAAGACATGGCCGTATTGAAGAATGTTGAAATGGGAAGCCATTACATAAAAGCAGTAAAGAACGGCGTTACGATCTTCAGTGAGCTCGTGAACGTTAACGCCAATGCAACGACAACTGTACTTATCAAGGATACCGGACAGGTAAAAGAAAAGATCCTGGGCAGTAAATATAAGGAGCAGCAGGAATACAAGAACAAGAAACTAGACATCCTTCTCAGCAAGAATTATCAAACAGAAGGAACGGCCAACACCTATGGTAATTATTTTCCGGGATATTACTCGATTTTCGGGCCCACCTGGACCACCACATCCTCTTCCACTCAATATGAAGTAACCGACTGGAAAATTATCCAAGGCGGCGTTCAGGAGATATCGGATGTCCAGTTCGCATCACTTGTGAACGATAAAGACGCCCAGGAAAAGAACTCTCAGGCCTGGGACAACTATAACAATACGATCATCTGGGCAGGTGTGGTGTTTCTGGTTGGATTAGTCGGGGCAATCGCCGGTTTTGCAGCGCCGGCCAGTGATTCCGCCGCAGCCGTTGGAGCTGTCGGGATTGCAGCCGCTGTTATTGGTGGCGGGATCGTTCTCTCTCTAAAAGAACCGAGCGGTCATTTGACCACTCCGGGTGATGCCGCGAAAAAAGCATATCAGTATAATCAGAAATTAAAAGCGGACCTGGGACTGCCGGAGAATTACGAACCGCAATAACAGAAGAGCCAACCCTCGAAGCTCCTTCAATTTACATTGCGTATATTATTCTCTATAATGCCCCCATGAACAAATTAGGTCTCGGGCATGAATTGAACCTCTCGCAAACGCTGGAGCTGATGCTTTCTCCCCGCATGATCCAGATGCTGAAGATCCTTAATCTCTCCTACGTTGAACTTGTTGAGGAAATAGAGCAAAAGTCCGAGGAAAACGTGATGCTGGAACTGGAGCGCCCGGACAGGCTCCTGGAATACCTGAAGCACATAAGTACGGAAAGGATCTCTAAAAAGGAGATCACGTACGAAGCGCTGCCGGGAATAGAGACTTTGGCAGATACATCCGAGACGCTTGAGGACCATCTACTAAAACAGCTGGACCTTGAAGAGATGGATGAAAAAGAAAGAAAAATAGCCGAAACGCTTATCGGCAATATCGATCCGAGAGGATACATTCCAACCTATAAGGAAGCGAGCGAAGCTTTAAAAAAAGAGCTCAAGGTGAGCCAGAAAGAAATAGACAGCATCCTCGAGATCATCCAGGGTTTTGAGCCTGAAGGCGTCGGGGCAAGGGACCTTAAAGAATGCCTGCTGATACAGGTAAGCGAGCACAATTTCGAAAATGAAGAACTGGAAAATATCTTGATAAAATCCATAAAAGACCACCTTGATGATATGGCGGAGAAGAAATTTGATAAGATCGCGGAAGCACTGGGGATCAAGAAAGACGGAGCTGTAAAACTTGCCGAATTCATAAAGAACAACCTTAATCCCAATCCAGGATCTTTGTTCGCTGAAAAGCTCCCCTGCGTGATTCCTTCTTTCTCTGTAATAAAAGAAAAAGACAAGTACAGGGTCGTTAACCTTGAGAGAGCTTATGGGCCGATGCTTAAGATAAGCCCCGTATATGAAAAAATGCTTAAAGATCCGAATACCGACGCGAAAAGCATGGAATTTTTAAAAGACAAGCTTGAGACCGCGAAAGATTTCCTGGAAAATATAGCAAAGCGGCATGAAACGATAGAAAAGATCCTTGATCTGATAATCACGACTCAATCAGAATTTCTTGAGAGCGGTGAAGCGAAATTGAAACCCCTTATGCAAAAAGACATTGCAAAAGAATTCGGCCTTCATCCATCCACAATATCAAGGGCCGTTTCAAACAAGTACATTCAAACCCCCCGTGGAATAATCCTCCTGAAGATCCTTTGCCCCAGGGAGGTCAAGGGGCTTACCAGCAAGAACATCCAGAAGCTCATAAAGGATATGATCGATTCGGAGGACAAAAAACATCCCTTGACCGACGATGAGATCGCCGAAAAACTGAAAAGCGAAAGCCTGTGCATTGAAAGAAGGACAGTGTCCTCGTACAGGAAAAAACTGGGCTTTGAAACAGCTTCAAAAAGAGTGAAATTTTAACAGGAAGCTGACGATAATATTACGGTAAAACGCTCGTTCGCCAAGGCCTTAAAAGGATCGGAGAAAAACATGACCGACGGTAAAGCAGATATTTTAATAGTGGAAGATGAAAAAAGCGTAAGGGAATCCCTCTCTCTTACCCTTTCGGATAAATACAACCTCTTTATGGCCTCTGACGGGAAAAAGGCGCTTGAAATGCTATCCGAAAGGAACATAGACCTGGTCCTTCTTGATATAAGGCTTCCAGAAGTGAACGGCATGGATGTCTTGAAGCATATAAAATCCATGGATCCATCTATCCCGGCGATAATGCTGACGGCGATAAAGACTCGGGAGTCCGCGGTAACGGCAATGAAACTGGGCGCTTATGATTACATCGTTAAGCCGTTCGATATAAAAAAACTGATGTTATTGATAGAGAAGGCGCTTGAGAAAAGGGAACTTGAGCACGAGAACATTTACCTAAGGAACGAGCTTGAGAAAACGGGCGGATTCGAGAAGATAATAGGAAAAAGCGAGAAGATGAAGGAAACATTCAAACTAATAAAGAACGTTTCAATGGGCGACGCAACGGTTCTCATTACCGGCGAATCGGGCACCGGCAAGGAGCTTGTGGCAAGGGCGATACACAACCAGAGCAAGAGGGCTAAGAAACTTTTTGTGCCGGTGAACTGCGCCGCGATACCGGAGAACCTGCTCGAGTCGGAGCTTTTCGGCTATGAAAAAGGTGCTTTCACCGGAGCTTTTGAGAGGCACCTCGGGAAATTCGAGATAGCCAACGGCGGCACCATCTTCCTTGACGAGATAAGCACAATGCCCATGCCTATGCAGGCAAAGCTCCTCAGGGTATTGCAGGAGCGGGTTGTGGACAGGGTCGGAGGGACAAATCAGATAGAGATCGATGTGAGAGTGATCTCCGCCACCAATACGGACCTTAAACACGAAGTCGACAGCAAGAAATTCAGGAGCGATCTTTTCTACCGCCTGAACGTCATCCCGATGGTGATCCCCCCGCTAAGGGAGAGGTCAGAAGATGTCCCGCTTCTTATTAACTATTTCCTTGATAAATACAACAAAGAGTTCGGCAAAAAGATTAGATCGTTCGATGCCAACGCGATGCACATCCTTACCTCATATCCCTGGCCGGGGAACGTAAGGGAGCTGGAGAACCTTATAGAGCGCCTTGTCGTATTAAGCGATTCGAATATAATCACCAAAGACAAATTGCCTCCCGAACTGCATAAGAAACTAATAGATGAGCACACCAAGATATTTGAGATGGATTTTATAAAACAGGCGATGCAGAAATCCAATTTGAACGAACGCCAGTTGAAAGCAATAGAACTTATCAGGAACGAGGGGAAGATCACGAAACACGCATACATACAACTTACTAACGCGCCAAAGACCACCGCGTTCAGGGACTTGAACTCCCTGGTAAAGCTTCACATACTTTCCCAAAAAGGCTTCGGGAAGAACTCTTACTATACCCTCTCTGATTAAGGTCCGTATATGGTCCACATTGGACCGAATTTGGACCGAATAACGGACCGCGACACTCAAGTTCGGTGTTTTTCCCCTTCAAAAGTCGCCTTTATTTGGCGATAAAATTGCTATATAATTGTCAGAGCCAGCATAGGAAGGCTCACAAAGAGAAAAAAGGAGTGATCTATATGGCAAGAGTTCAGCAGGTTAAAGCGAAAAAAGAGATGGATCCAAAGTTCCTTTCTGTTATCTTTGACAAGGATTTCCAGAAACAGCGCCTCGAGGAGAAAGAGAGATCAAAAGTCGAGTTGTTCGAGCTGGGGCTCGCGGCAGCGCTTTCGACCTCCGATACTATCGAGGGGACAGTTGAAAAGATAGTGAAAATGGCCCTTACGTGCGAATTCGGCGCCGGGCTGGTCACAAAACCGGGAGCAAAGAAAATGGTCTCCGTCATAAGCCGTGGCATCCTATCGGACAGCCGTCTAAGGAGATCCGCGCTTATCATAGCCGACAGGTTCGCAACTAGCAGGAAAGCCAAAGTCATGACCCTAAGGGGAAAAAGAAAGGCCATAATTAATGGCTGATGTTAAACCGGTAATACTTGTAGTTGATGACGAATTAAGCATAAGAGAATCATTCTCTCTCATACTGGGAAAAGAATTCAAAGTTATCACCGCCGCCTCAGGGGAAGCCGCGCTTAAAAGGATAATAGGCGAAAAAGTCGACCTCGTTTATCTCGACATAAGGATGCCCGGAATGAACGGCATCGAAACCCTTAAAAGGATAAAAGAAATAGATAATGGCGTCGAAGTTACAATGGTGACCGCCGTAAATGACGTTGAAAGCGCAGGCGCTGCGATAAAGCTCGGAGCTAAAGATTATGTCGTTAAGCCGTTCGACGTAGAAGACATCCTTAAAAGGACTAGGAGCATCGTGATAAAAGCGCAGACAAAAGCCATTAAGCCGCCGGGAGGCGAGGAATTGATAGGCAACAGCAGGCAAATATTGAATGTCAAAAAATCGATCGAAAAATTAGCGCAAAAGGATTCTCATTTCCTGATAAAAGGAGAAAAAGGCCTGGAAGCCGAACAGATCGCCGCGATCATAAGCAGCGAATCCGAAAAGCAATTACAGATATTGAACGTATCCGCCGACTTTAAAAGCTCCGTTCTCTTTGGACTTGAAAAAGGGTCTTTTACCCAGGAATTCGGAAAAGAGATCGGCATTCTTGAAGAAGCAAGCGGAGGAATACTTTTTATAAGGAACATAGAACTTCTTCCTAAGGACGCCCAATCAAAACTCGGGCAAGCGCTCTCAAACAATGAATTTTCGCGCGAAGGCTCTATGGCAACGATTCATGTGGACGCAAGAGTGATAGCGGAAACGTCTGCAGATCTGGCCGAACTCGTTAAAGAAGGGAAGTTTGACGAAGAACTATGCAAAATATTATCCGAAACGGTGATCGAGCTCCCGCCCCTAAAGCAGAGGCAAAGCGATATCCCGGCGCTGATAAACCACTATCTTGAAATATTCTGCGATCTATATAATAAAAGGATAAAAGCTTCAAATGAAACCCTGGACATACTGGCTTCTTATTCCTGGCCGGGAAATTTAATTGAACTTTCAAATACCATGGAGGCGATAGTGCTAACTCTCGGCAAAGAGAAATTGGAGCCGGACGACCTTGCTCTTGATATATTGATAAAGAGCCCTGCGGCAGGGAGACCGTATACCACCCTTGAGAACATTGAAGGCAAATTTGAGTCGTCCCATATCCTGAATGTTTATAAGAAATCCGGCGAAAACAAAGAGAAGGCTTCGGCGATGCTGGGGATACATCAGAAGACCTTGGAATCAAAACTTGAATCGATCAATCCCTGATGACCCCAAAACTTATTCAAACAGACCTCTTGATACTTGACTTTGACGGCACCCTGACGAATTCGATACCGCCCGCCGTCGAAGCCATCCAGAAAATGATCATGCAGCTAAAACGGCCTTATAAGACAAGTAAAGAGATCGATCAACATGTCGGCTATGGCGAGATCCCCCTTGTTTCCGGCGCAATCGGCAGCAAAGAGCCCAAGTTGTTGAATAAAGCCATGAGGATCTATGAAAAAATATACATGAAAGAAGGGTTAAAGAAGATCGTTCTATATCCGCATGTCAGGGAATTCCTTGAATATTTCAAGAACAAGACAAAGATCATCCTCTCGAACAAAAAAGATATGTTCATAAAAAGGATACTTAATGACCACAAGCTCACAAAATATTTTAAAGAGATCCACGGGGGAGACACCCTGCCGTGCCTTAAGCCAGATCCGTATGCCATAAATAAGATGATAATAAAATACAGGGTGCCAAAGGACCGTGTATTATTTGTCGGCGACATGACAGTAGACATCGAGACCGGAAAAAGGGCGAAAGTGCGCACGTGCGCGGTAACTTACGGGTTTGACGATAAAGATAAATTAAAAAAACATCGTCCGGATTTCCTGATAGATGATCTGATGGAATTGAAGGATCTTATTGCCTAGGGCCGGACTCGAACCGGCATGGCCTATTCAGCCAACGGATTTTAAGTCCGTCGCGTCTACCAATTCCGCCACCCAGGCATGTACTGAGCAAGATCGAAGTGCGCTAAAATTTCTTAGGCTTTTTCCCTTCCTGTTTTTCCTGAAGATTGCGCTTATAATCGAGGAGCTTTTCCTCGCTCTGCTTCAGGAACGCCGTCATCTTCTCCTCGAATGAATTGGAGAATCTCCTTGGTTCGCGCCTTTCAAAACCCCTTGGGCCTCCGGGCCTCTCGCCCCTTGGTCCGCTGGGCCTCTCAAATTTCTTTTCTTCCCGCTTTTCGAGCTGCTTTATCGACAGGTCATATTTGCCGTCCTTGGTCATGCCTATGACCCTTACCTTGACGGTATCGCCAACCTTTAAATGCTGGGCTACATCCGTCACGTAGGTGTTTGATATCTGCGAAATATGGACAAGGCCCACGTTCTTTTCGCCAAGGTCGACGAACGCTCCGAATTTCGTGATCCCGGTTACGCGCCCTTCAACAACACTGTCTACCGCTATAGAACCCATTATCACCCCTCCAAAATTATTTTAAAATTACCTTGTAAGCCTTTTCGCCTTGCTGAACGATCCCGAGCTTTTCCCTGGCCAACATCTCAATATATGAATTTTTGTTCAGCATTTTAAATTCGCTCTTAAGACCGGCCTGCTTTAATTTCTCTGCGTCAAGATTTTTTGTGACCGCCTCTTTTTCATCTTTCAGCCTGCTGTTCTGGACAAGGTCATTCCTGATCAGAACAAAAATATAAGCGATCGCCAGAATAAAAACGATATACCAAAATCTTTCCTTAATGAATGTTGTAAAAAACACCTAATCCCCTGAACTCGGCTGTCTTCCCAAGTTCCTCCTCTATACGTAAAAGCTGGTTGTATTTAGCGACCCTGTCCGTCCTGCAAAGCGAGCCGGTCTTGATCTGGCCGGCATTGGTCGCGACAACTATGTCGGCTATCGTTGTGTCCTCGGTCTCTCCTGACCTATGTGAAACAACGGCCGTGTAATTCGCTTTCTTGGCCATATTGATCGCGTCAAGCGTTTCGGTCAATGTCCCGATCTGGTTGACCTTGATCAAAATGGAATTTGCCACGCCCATGTCGATCCCTTTCTTTAGATACTCCGTATTCGTAACAAAAAGATCGTCACCAACCAGCTGGACTTTTTTGCCGATGCGCTCCGTCAGGGTTTTCCATCCATCCCAGTCGCCTTCCGCCATTCCGTCCTCGATGGAAATGATCGGATATTTTTTCACCCAGCTCTCGTAGAACGCCACCATCTGGTCAGAAGTCTTTGATGATCTGTCGGATTTGTTGAAAACATACTTGCCGTCGCTGTAGAACTCGCTCGACGCAGGATCAAGCGCGATATATATCTGCTTCCCCGGCTTATAACCGGCCTTATCTATCGCTTCCAGTATAACTTCCACCGCTTCCTCGTTGCTCTTCAGGTTCGGGGCGAACCCGCCCTCATCGCCAACCGCCGTGTTATATCCTTTGGCTGAAAGGACTTTCTTCAGTGAATGAAAGATCTCAACTCCCGCTCTGAGGGATTCGCTGAAGGATGAAAAGCCGGCAGGCATTATCATGAATTCCTGGAGGTCCACATTGTTATCTGCATGTTTCCCGCCGTTCAAAATGTTCATCATGGGAACGGGAAGAAGCCTTGCCTTATCTCCTCCAAGATACTTGTAAAGTGAAGACCCTTTGGAAGCCGCAGCTGCTTTGGCAATAGCAAGCGAAACCCCGAGTATGGCATTAGCGCCAAGGTTTCCTTTGTTCTTTGTGCCGTCAAGCTTGATCATAAGGGAATCGATCTCTTTTTGCGCTTCCGGGTCCATCCCTATTATTTTCCCTGCTATGATCTCATTTACATTTTTTACTGCTTTCGTTACCCCTTTTCCCATATATCGCGATCTGTCGCCGTCCCTCAGCTCAACTGCCTCAGCCACACCAGTCGATGCGCCGGACGGGACCGCCGCTCTTCCTAGGCTGCCGTCAGAAAGCAGAACATCCACTTCCACTGTAGGATTTCCCCTTGAATCCAGTATTTCCCTTGCCTTTACCTCTTTTATCTTTGCCAAAACCATCATCCCTTCTATTTTCCGATCTCGACTTTCTGAGCCTGATTATACCACAACGGTCACCACAGCAAAATTGAAACAACAGCCCCTGAAGCCAGGAACGGCGCGAACGGAATGTAATCTTCTTTCTTGAGCCGTCCAAGCAGTATCAGCGATATGCCCAGAACAGCGCCAAAGATCGAACCGGCGAATATTGAAATGAACGTCCTCTCCATCCCCAAAAAAGCACCGAACATTACAACAAGTTTTATGTCTCCGTCCCCCAGAGCTTCTTTTTTCAAAAAATATTTTGCGCCCTCTGATAAAACGAACATGAACAAAAATCCGGAACATGCTCCTATCAAGCTATCGATAAAGCTCCTGTTATAAATGGAATAAGCGGACCCGACAGCTATCCCGATCAACATCAAAAAATCAGGGATCGTCATGGTCTCCAAATCTATGAAAGAGATCAATAACAACAGGATCGCGAAGACCAGGGACACAGCGGATCGAATGGAAATGCCCGTCTTAATGTAGATCGCGAGGAACAATAACGCGGTCATTGCCTCAACAACGGGATAACGGATCGAGATCTTTTCTCCGCAATATCTGCAGCGTCCGCGAAGGATGAAATAGCTTAGCATAGGGATCAGATCGAAGAATCGTAATTTTGTCTTGCATTTGGGGCAATGGGAAGGCGGATAAATTATCGATCTTTCCTCGGGAATTCTTGAAATGCATACGTTAAGAAAACTTCCTGCCACAAGACCGAGGACCACAACAAATAAGTAAACTAATATTTCTACTTTATGCCGCCTCTTTTCTTTTTCTCAGGTCAATCGAAGAATTGACAATACTTCCAAATAATAATATATTAGTGGGTGATCTAAGTCAAATTCTTGAGAACATGAACATGCTTCACGCTGAAGAAGGGAAGTGACCGAGTGCCTATCATGCAAAGAAAATCCCTTGGAGAAAGCCTCGTTGAACAAAAGTTGATCTCCAAAGATCAGCTTAAGTCCGCCATGAAAGAAAGCGAAAAAAGCAGCGAGCCGCTGAGAAAGACCCTCGTAAAACTCGGGTTGGTCTCTGAGGAGGACGTAACCAATTTCTTTGAGGAACAGCTCGGGATACCGAGAATAGACCTGGGAAATTACTTGATAGACTCAAAAATACTTTCTCTCGTCCCTGAAAGCCTTGCGAAGAAACATAACCTGATCCCGCTCTTTAAGACCGGAGATACCTTGACGATAGCAACAGCTGATCCTCTCAATGTCGTAGCCCTTGACGAGATCGGGATAAGGACCAAATGCAATATTGAACCCGCGGTCGCGACCGAGACCGAAGTGAAGAACGCCATAAATCAATATTACGGCGTAGGCGGTTCCATAGAAGACATCTTAAAAAGCCTTGACATGAATGAGCTTACCATAGAAGAAGGCACGGAAGAAATAGAACCAGAAAAATTGAGGAATATCGCCGAGGAAGCTCCGATAATAAAGCTTGTGAACCTTCTGATCCTGCAGGCGATAAGGGATAAAGCATCTGACATCCACGTGGAGCCGGCGGAAGACAGCCTGAAGATAAGGTTCAGGGTGGACGGCATACTTCACGAGCAAGCAACTTTTCCGAAACAAATGCAGCCGGCTGTTCTATCACGAATAAAAATAATGTCTGACATGAACATCGCGACAAAAAGGATCCCGCAAGACGGGAGATTCAGGTTAAAGGTAGAGGGCGGACAAATAGACCTTAGGGTATCTTCTATGCCCACTTTGTTCGGGGAAAATATCGTCCTGAGGCTTCTTGATAATACCAGCATATTGATCGGACTTGAAAGGCTGGGATTCGATGAACATAACCTTGAACAGTTCAAAGCGCTTATAGCCAAGCCGCACGGCATAATCCTTGTAACGGGTCCTACAGGATCGGGAAAAACCACGACCCTTTATTCCGCCCTGAATTCCATAAACACTCCCGACAAGAACATAATCACCATAGAAGACCCGATAGAATATCAGCTGAAAATGGTGCGCCAGTCGCAGATAAACCCGAAAGCGGGGCTTATATTTGCAACAGGGCTCCGTTCGATCCTCAGGCAGGATCCCGACATAATAATGGTCGGAGAAATAAGGGACCTGGAAACAGCCGAAATATCCGTACAGGCGGCATTGACCGGCCACCTTGTGTTCTCCACCCTCCACACAAACGATGCCCCGAGTTCATTGACCAGATTAATAGATATGGGGGTTGAGCCCTTCCTCATATCTTCTTCGGTTATCGGCATAGTTGCGCAGAGGCTGGTAAGAACAATATGCCCGGCCTGCAAGCAACCTTATGTTCCTTCCCAAAAAGTCATTGATGAAATAGGCGTGCAACTTCCTAAAACAAGCTTGAAGTTCTACAAGGGAGCGGGATGCAGCGCCTGTAAGAATACCGGATACAAAGGAAGAATAGGGATATTTGAAATGCTCCTCATCAATGACAAGATAAGGGACCTTATCATTGCTAAGACACCAAGCTCCCATATAAAGCATGTTGCGCAGGAATCCGGAATGAAAGCTCTCCGCGAGGACGGCATCGCAAAAGTGCTCGCGGGTGTTACCACAATTGACGAAGTTTTCAGGGTAACTCAGGAATAAGATCATTTAGCATGCCCACTTTTTCCTATAAAACAAGAGATGAATCCGGCAGATTGGTCTCCGGCGAAATGGCCGCGTCAAACAAGGACTCCCTTGCTTCAAAACTTCAAAAGCTCAAGCTCACTGTCATTTCCATCACTGAAAAATCCGCCCCATTCTCAATAGACAAATTTCTGCAAAGTCTGACCAAAGTAAGGACGGATGATCTTGTCATGTTCAATGTCCAGCTTGCGAACATGATAAGCTCTGGGATATCGCTGCCCGCGAGCCTCTTGACTCTTTCAGAACAAATAGAGAGCGAAAAGTTAAAAGAAGCCGTCCTCGAGGTGTATTCCGACATCAAGGGCGGGCAAACATTCTCCGATGCTTTAAAGAAACACCCGGATATTTTCTCCGACCTTTTCACGAATATGACACGCGCGGGAGAGGTTTCAGGCAACCTGGATGAAATATTGAACAGGCTGGCCTCTTTTGCGGAACATGATGCTGAATTGAGGCAAAAAATAACCACCGCGATGTTTTACCCGATGATACTTGCGGTGGCAGGCGCTGCTGTTATTGTAGGCGTGATAGTTTCGGTACTTCCTCCTTTTGCCAAAATTTTCTTGGAAGCTAACGTTCCCCTTCCATTCCCCACAATGGTGCTCTACAACTTGAATCTTTTAATAAGAGCTTACTGGGAACAGATAATAATAGTCCTGGCCGGATCATATTTCCTGTTCAGGTGGTATCGTAAAACGCCTGCAGGCAAATTCTATATTGACAGTTTCGCGCTGAACATTCCCGTCTGGGGAAAATTGACAAGGCAAGCTACGATAGCCCGCCTTTCAAGGACGCTTGCTTCGCTCATTTCAGCCGGCGTTCCAATGCTCCAGTCGCTTGAGGTAACCGAGCAAACGATAGACAATTCCATAATCTCCAAGGTGTTAAAAGACGTATATGCGTCAGTGAGCAAAGGCGAAACGATCTCCGCACCCTTAAAGGAAAGCGGCCAGTTCCCGGCAATGCCTGTTCACATGATTGCCGTAGGTGAAGAAACGGGGGCTCTTGAGGCAATGCTGAACAAAGTAGCGGATTACTACGATCTTGCGACAGAATACAGCGTGAAAAGGATAACTTCGCTGCTTGAGCCGATATTCCTTGTCATTATCGGCGGCATGGTAGGATTTATTTTCGCATCCATACTGCTTCCCATATTCCAGATGGTAAAGACGTTGAAGCATTAAATATTGATTAAAGCTTGAGCGGTAGTATAATGTCGCTTGCTTGATGTTTTTATGTAAACAAAAAGCTCACTTAAAACAGGTGTTGAAAAAGGGGGTGAATTAATTGAGAAAAAGCAAAGGTTTTACGCTTATCGAATTGCTAATTGTAATGGCCGTTATAGCGATCCTTATCGCTATAGCTATACCCAGTTTCAGGGGCATGCAAGATGAAGCCAGGAAGACCAAAGCCCAGGGAGAAATAAGAACAATTAAAGTTGCCGTTGAATCTTACTGCAAGAATCATAATAACGAATACCCGGCAGTGGATAACTACCAGACAATGCTTCTTCAAGCTTCGCCAAGGATGCTGGAGAGGAACCTTTATGATCCGTTCGGTGCGACATCAACGACTACTTACACATATGCGCTTTCAACAAACAGCCCCGCGACAGCAAAGTATTACATAATATATTCTATTGGGCCCGTAGGGAACGGATATGCATCGGTGGACAACAGCGGAACAGTTACAGCTTCAAATGACGCGATATGGGAAAGCAACGGCCACTTGTGATGATTTTTCGTCTTTAAAGACGAATTGATATAAAGGGAGCTGACTGGTCGGCTCCCTTTTTTTATGCCCACCTCACCCCCGACCCCTCTCCTATAAATAGGAGAGGGGAGCAAAGCAAAAATTATAGTAGATTATGATACTAATAAACCCTGGGGTGAGGATAGTAATCGGAATATACTTATGCTACCATTTACTTATGAGATCAAAAGCTTTTACTTTTCTTGAGGTCATGCTTGTACTGATAATCCTCGTGGCAGTTTTCTTCCCCCTGCTTCAGATGTTCTCTAGCGGTCTTCTTGCAAGCTCCGAGGTAAAAGACACTAACACCGCTGTTATACTTGCCCAGAAAAAAATGGAAGAAATAAGGAATTCGGCATTTTCTTCCATCAGCAGTGAACCAACAACGGTCATCTCGTCATACCCTGCCTACAGCAGGCAGGTCATAGTTAGCAGGCCGGAAACCACCCTGAAGGATGTTCAAGTGATCATATATTGGTCAACAGGTAAAGAGCTGGCATCAAGCGTGTCCATTGAAACGCTTATTTTTGATTTATAAGGGGTTAATATGAGGATCGCGAAAGGCTTTACTCTCCTGGAGTCATTGATATCCATTGCTGTTCTAAGCTTCGCCATAATCGTGATCTTCTATGCGTACACAGCTTCAATGCGCCTTTTCACGGGCGAACTTTCAGAGTTTGACGCATCGTTCCAGGCACACAAGGCGATGGAACTCATGACAAAAGAGCTTAGAAGCGCCCTCGAGATAGAATCCGCAAGCGGAACAAGCATAAGCTTTTGGTCTGCGGACCTTAATAAGAACGGGACCAGGGATGAGAACGAAACGGCGACATATTCCTGGACAGGCACGATCGAGGGCTTCATAAACAGGACCGTTCAATCTTCAACACAGGAAATAGCCACAGGTGTCGAGAGTTTAAACCTTACATACGATGATCCGCAGCCGAGCAATATCAGATTTATCAACATTATTATCACGGTCCGGAAAGATTCGACTCCGGTCACGCTCGAGTCCGGTGTGAAGTGCAGGAATCTGTGATATAATAAATTTGTGCCGGAAAATATCGCAATTGGACTGGATATAGATGAAAGATCTGTCAAGTTAGTAAAAATCAGAGAAACTGACAGCGAGGCATCCCTTTTAAAATACGTCATTCGCGAAATACCTCGATCAGGAGACAAGATCAATGCCATTTCCGATATTCTAAAGGACCTTTTTAAAGGCGAAAGACCGGACAGTGAAGTTCATGCCTGCGCATTCGGAGCTAACGTCAGCCTAAAGCGCTTAACTATCCCTATTATGCCCGATGAAGAAATAGCCGATGCCTTGAAATGGGAAGCTAAAAACCTGATCCCCTTCCCTCTCGAGAACTCCGCGATTGATTTCTACAGGACCGGGAATATATCCGATAAGACCGCGGGAAAATACGACATTATGTTCGCGGTTGCCGGGGAAGAAACGATTGATTTTCTGAATTCTGTCTCAAAAGGAGCCGGGGTGACATTTTCCGGCATATCCATTATTCCGCTCGCTCTCTGCAGCCTTCTGGTACAAAGCAAAAAGATCGAAAAAAACATGATAAATGTTGTAATAGACATCGGCGCCGAAGCCGCCAGTATAAATCTATTCAATGGGGACACGCTTGATTTTACAAGGGAAATAACCGTTGCCGGCGATTCGTTCACAAAATCAATGACGGGATTTCTTGTGGCGGATCAATGGCAGCTTAACCTTACCTATGAACAAGCCGAAGAAATAAAGAAAAAATACGGCATACCAAAAAAAGATACGACCGAAGTAACAGATGGCGGCATACCGCTGGTCCATATTTACGAAATGATGGCCCCTACGCTGCGCAGGCTCCAGAACGAAATTCTCAGGTCTTTCGACTACTACAAGGAGGAATTCAGGGAAGAAAAGATCGATAAGATATTTCTTACGGGAGGAGGTTCCAGCCTCAAGAATTTGGATGAATTCCTTTCCAATGCCCTCGGAATAAAAGTTGAAACAATAGATCCCACAGAAAACTTGAAGATCGATCAATCTTCCGGGATAGACCCTTCTGACCTCAAAGAAGTATCTCCAAGGCTTGCGCTTGCGGTAGGACTTGCCTTGGCGCGAAGCAAAAAAATAAATTTCCGAAAGACAAAGGGAAAACCGCGAAGACATAATATTTCGAAAAAGTTTTTCGAAAATATAAAATTAGACATCCCGGCAAATATTTATACCTGGAGCTCGGCTTCTATTTTGATCTTGGCGATCATGTATTATTTTTATCTGATGGGCATCGGCGAACATTACAAAAAAGAATTGGCCTCAAAGCAGGCTGTTTTGACCGATATAAAAATCCTTGTGGATAAAAGGACGATGCTTGAACAGATCTCAAGGGAGGAAACACATATAAGGGAGACGCTGTCGCAAATGACCAGAGCGCTTCCTGCGGGGGTTACCCTAACAGACCTGGTATATGATAATTCAAAACGGCAAATATGGCTGGCGGGCGTTGCCAATGATACAAAAACGATCGGCAAATTATTGAGGAATTTCGAGGATTCGCCGAACTTTAAAAGAACGGCGCTGATAGAAGCGCGCAAAGCGGTCATTGAAGGCGTTCAAAAGATAGTATTTAAAATTACTTTTAACCTTACTTGAAATAAGGAGAAGCATGGAAGATTTTTTATCTAAACGGCGAGATCTGATTGCAGGGATCCTGATAGCCATCATCTTGATCTGTGGGACATATAACTTTCTTTATAAGCCGAGGTTAAAAGAGATCGGGAGCCTTAAAAGTTCCCTAAAGTTGATCAACAGCGAAATAAAGATGATCCCGGGCGGGGATCTCCTTCTCAAAGACCTTAGTGCGGCCAAAGGCTTGCTGAACAAAGAGCTGAGCGATCTTTCAAAAAAGATCCCTTCGGAAGCGGAAACCCCGTACTTGATAAATAACTTTATTTCCACTGTTGGCAAAGGATTGAATATAGATTATAATCTTATCCAGCCTTTTAATCTTACGGAGGAGCAAAAGTATAAAAGACTCCCTCTTAAGGTTGAATTTGTCGGGAATTACGCTGATCTGAACGCGTACCTTGCGCAATTGAAGAGCTTGCCGGTCACGATAAGAGTGGATACGATGGAACTCCGTAAAGTGGCCGGAGCGAACAAGCTAGCGGTAAGCATGATGCTTTCCGCGTTCGTTATGCCCGGGGGTATTGAAAAACCGCCGGGAACCGGAAAAGGCTACTCCTATTTGTATGATCCTTTTAATGCGGAGAGGGAGAAGACCGAAGAACTGAAGCTGGAAGGAGTATCAGGGCTAAGGTACTCCGGTTACTTTATGGGTAGAGAAGTAAAAGCCATTATTAACGACGAGGCACTCAAGGCGGGGGACAGAATACAGGGATTCAGGATCTTAAAGATCTACAAAGACAGGGTCGTCCTTGTTAAGGACAAGAAGTTGCATGAACTTATTCTTAAGGAAAAATAAATGAAAATCGTTGTCTGCTTTTTGATCATCATTACTACGGCTTCTGCCTGCTTTTCGGTGCCCCTGAACGATCATAAACGAGCGGAATCCTATTTCGCGCAGGGATATCTTTACTATATTGAGGGAAGTTACAATGAAGCCATACCGGAATTCGTTAAAGCGCTTAAGTTCAATCCTCTTATGGCTAAAACCCGCTACTGGATGGCGAAGACATATTATCAGTTGGGCCGTTATGGGAACACTGTGAACCAATGCAATGCGGCGTTATCTATTATCCCCGACTATACTAATGCAAAATCCCTAAAAGCCCGAGCGCAAAAAAAACTTGAGACAAGAAATGTATCTCACGAAAATGTAAGAGCAACCGCGCCAAAAAGCGTATCCCGGAACCTTATTTCCATTGACCTGAGGAACGTGGACATAAGTTCAGTACTTCAGATATTCTCTAAAGAAACAGGGATAAGCGTCGTTGCGGGACGAGATATATACGGGAAAGTGACAGTCATGCTAAACAATGTCACGCCCGATGACGCTCTTGATATCATACTTAAATCTAACGGCTATACATATACAAAACAAGGCAATGTTGTTCACGTATTCTCTTCAAGCGAACCCGCAAGAGTGGAGGAACTTCCCGGAGGGGTATTCGTAAGGACTTTCATCATTAATTATGTCGGTCCTGACGAGCTTCTGGCGACCCTGACCAAGCTAATGCCCGAGGATGCCAACATCTACACAACAAAGGGAAGCAAGACCGTTATAGTTAAAGGTTCGGCAAACGACATAAGAAGAGCGGAGATACTGATAAGGAACCTGGACATTCCTCCCAGGCAGGTCATGGTCGAGGCAAAGATCATCGAAGTCTCGTTGAACCAGGCCCAAACGCTGGGCATGAACAATAAATACACGAACCCTGACAATGCAACAGAGATCGCGCAAACAGTAGGGCTTGCGAACCAGCCCACGATCACCGGCGCGACCGGACTTTATTACTCCGTCACGAACCAGAACATGACCTCGCTAGTTGAGACATTATCAACCCGCACGGGATTCAACATACTTTCAAGCCCGAAGGTCATGGCCATGAACGAACAGAAAGCCGAAATTATTACCGGCTCCCGTCTTGGTTATTATGTGAACACCGTTACAACAACCGGCCTTGTACAAAATGTTGAATTTATGGATGTGGGGACAAAACTGGAAATAACGCCTTCGATCAAAAGCGACGGCATGATAGTAATGAACATCCACCCTGAGATATCAGAAGGCTCCATTGTGAACAATCTTCCCCAGAAGAATTCGACTGAAACAACAACTCAGCTTATAGTAAAAGACGGCCAGACCATAGTTATCGGAGGTTTAATAAGAGATACTTCGCAAAAAGTGGAAAAGGGCGTCCCAGTGCTGATGGACATCCCATTTTTCGGCTCACTGCTTAAAAGGACCGAGATCACATCTCAGAAAAGGGAAGTGATAGTTCTAATGACCCCTCACATTGTCACTTCTAAATTCATCTCTGAAATGGAAGACAAGATGTCGGACATGGAAAAACGCAGAAAAGAAATAGCCCCCTCAATGCCGATCGACCTGTTAAGGTAGCCTCGGTACGGATTCAAGAAGAAGCTTTGTGTAAGGATCTTTCGGATTATTATATATTTCATCGAGCTTTCCCGTTTCGATTATTCGCCCGCTATTCATGACCGCGATCCTATCGCACATGAATTTCACCACGGACAGGTCATGGGCTATCAGCAGGAAAGTAAATCCTAATTGAGCCTTCAGTTTCTTGAGAAGCTTCAATATCTCAAGCTGTACCGTCATATCAAGCGAAGAGACCGGCTCATCAAGAACGATGAATTTTGGCTTTACGCTGATGGCGCGGGCGATGCAAAGCCGCTGTCTCTCCCCTCCCGAAAGCTCGTGCGGGTATTTGTCCGCGTAGTTTTCGTTAAGCTCCACCTCACTGAGAATTTCCTTTATATCCCTGGTTATCCCGTGGATTTGAAGAGGCTCGCGAAGCGCGTCTCCCACTTTTATCCTCGGGTTAAGGGACGTATAAGGGTTCTGAAAAACGATCTGGTAGTTCTTCCTTGAGAATTCTACTCCGTATATCATCTGCCCGCTTGAAGCTTTTATCAAATTAAGCATTATGCGCGCGAGAGTTGTCTTGCCCGATCCAGATTCGCCCACAAGCCCGAAAGATTCGCCTTCATCGACGAACAAGCATACATCATCAAGCACCTTTAGCTTGCCGTAATATTTTGTTATGTTCTTAGCTTCTATTGATATCAAGATTTATCTCCCTGAAAGAATTCACGAGTTTTGCCGTATAAGCGTCCTTTGGATCATTTATGATATCGACGGTCCTTCCTTCTTCCACGATTCGCCCATCCTGCATCACGCATATCCTGCCGCAAAGTTCTGATACAAGCGCTATGTTGTGGGAAATGAAAAGTATCGTTGTCTTCAGTTCTTTCAGAAGCTCCAGTATGCTTTTCTGCATGGTCACATCAAGCGCTGTAGTAGGCTCGTCTGCGATAAGAAGGTCCGGGGAAAGCGCGTAAGCCATGGCCACTGCCACCCTTTGCTTCATTCCGCCGCTGAACTGGTGCGGGTAATCGTTCGCTCTTTGTTCTGGATCAGCTATGTGGACCAGGCCCAGCAGTCTGACCGCATTATCCCACGCCTCTTTCCTTGAAAGACCCTGATGGACCCTGAACACTTCCGCTATTTGTTCCCCGACGTTGAATACCGGGTTCAATGCGGAGAACGGGTCCTGAAAAACCATCGATATATCCCCGCCTCTCATCTCCCTCATCTCAGAAGAGGAAAGATTGAGAAGATTCCTTCCTTTCCACTTTATCTCGCCGTATATCTTCCCCGGCGGGTCGATCAACCTGAGTATCGCCAGCGCCAACGAAGATTTGCCGCAGCCTGATTCCCCTACAAGCCCCACGGTCTCGCCTTTTTGAATGCTGAGGTCCACGTTTTCAACGGCTTTTGTGATATTGCCCTTGTTAAAGTAATGGACCGAGAGCTTTTTAATATCTAAAAGATTATCTTCCATATTATTCTTTTGGATTCAACCCCTCCCTTAAGCCTTCGCCCACAAAGTACAGAGAGAGCACAGCCAGGACTATTACCAGTCCGGGAATAATAGCCATCCATGGGGCATCCAGAAGATATGACTGCGAATCCATCAGCATGTTGCCCCAGCTTGCCATGGGAGGCTGCACGCCGAGCCCAAGGAAGCTGAGCGCGGATTCCGTGAGAATAGCCCCGGCCATCCCAAGAGTTCCGGCAACAATGACCGGAGGCAGGGAATTCGGCAGAATGTGCCTGAATATCACCCTGAAATTGCTGCAGCCTATCGCCCTTGCCGCTTCCACGAATTCGCGCTCTTTCAGGGCTAAAAATTCCCCTCTCACAAGGCGCGCTATTCCCATCCATGAAGTGGCTCCGATAACTATCATTACATTGAATATGTTAGGGGTTAGAACGGACTGGATAGCAAGTATCAGGAAGATCGTCGGAAAAGAAAGCATGATATCTGTAAAACGCATTATTATCTCGTCAAGGATCCCGCCGTAATAACCGGAAATGCACCCCAGTAGTACCCCGATAGTCAAGGAAACAGCGACAGCTATGACGGCGACCGAAAGCGATACCCTTCCGCCAAAGATCAGGCGGCTTAATACGTCACGTCCGAGATCATCGGTCCCGAAAAGATGCTTCATTGACGGCGCCGCGATATGGTCCTCCATGATCGCATTGGGATCATAGGGGGAGAATATCGGGGCGAATGCCGCCAGAATGACGAGCATTGACAATAATATAAGGCCGAACATAGCCAGTTTATTTTTTTTCAGCATATCTTATCCTCGGGTCAACGAAAGCATATCCAATATCAGCCAGAAGATTGCCCAGAACTATCAATAACGCCGTAAGAGTGGTGATCCCCATGATGACCGGATAATTCCTTGAGAACACAGCGGAAACGCCAAGCCGTCCCATCCCGGGCCATGCGAATATTGTCTCGATAATGAACGCGCCGCCGAAAAGGTCCGGGAGGGAAAGCCCGAGCAGCGTTACTATCGGGATAAGCGAATTCCTTAGTGCGTGCTTGAAAATAACTATGTATTCCGGAAGCCCTTTAGCCCTTGCGACTTTGATATATTCCTGCCCGAGAACTTCAAGCATGCTGGCCCTCTGGTACCTGGTTATTCCGGCAAGTCCCGATGTGACCATGACGGCACAGGGCAGGACCAGGTTGCCGAAAGGCGGGAACCATTCAAGTTTAAGCGAGAACACCATCATAAATATCAAAGCAAGCCAGAATGATGGTATTGACATGAACACAAATGAAAGGACGGTGAACAGATTATCAAAGAGCGAGCCTTTTCTGACCGCTGATATTACTCCGACCGGTATCGATATCAGGAGTATTAGGAAAAATGAAACGCTCATTAATAATAGCGTTGCTGGAAGCCTCTCGAGTATTTCATCAACGACCGGCTTGCCTGAAATATAGGAATAACCGAAATCCATTTTCGCCGCGTTCTTTACCCACATAAAATATTGTACGATGACCGGCTTATCAAGCCCCCAATTGGTTCGTATCCTCGCGAGCTCCTCAGGTTTTATGTTCGGATCGGCAAAAAGAGATGTCGGATCCCCGGGAGCCATGTGCATCACAAAGAAAGTGATCAGGGAGATCCCTATTAATAAAGGGATTAACTGGATCAATCTTCTTATAATATATTTTTTCATAATTTCCCTGTCATGGAAGATGGGTTTAGGTATAGATGCGGGTTTGAAGTTAGTTTTGGTCTTGGGAGTGGGCCCAACTTCCACACCCAATTTCCACTAACAAACTCGCTTCCATACCTATTCCCAAAAACCAGCATCAAAAAACAAAAGAAATAACATTAAACATAGAAAACTATTTCTTAATATAAACTTCCTCAATATTTAAGAAAAGTCCTGTCGGCCCTGGTTCCGACAATCCTCCTACCCTATCCCTTACTCCCGCAAGGACGTTCGGGTACCAGAGAAAAATGTAAGGAGTATCCCCTGTTATCTCCTTGTACATCTTCGCGTAGATCTTTTTTCTGTCAGCTTTTGACTGCTCGCGTCTTCCGGAATCAAGAAGCCTGTCAACTTTCGGATTTTCATAGCCGATGAAGTTAAGGCCACCGGGATACTGGCTTGAATGCCATATCGAATATGAATCGGGGTCGACCCCTGTTGACCAGCCGATAATGACCGCTTCGAAATCCTTTGGGTCCTTCCTTGCATTTATCACCTTGAGCAGAGCGCTCCATTCAAGCACCCTTATGTTCATCTTCACGCCTATCCGCTGAAATTGCTGCTGAAGTATCGTGGCAGCCTTTTCCCTTTCCTTGCTGCCGTGATTAACAAGAACGGTAAATTCAAGGTTTTTGACGCCCGCATCTTTCAGTAGGGCTTTTGCTTTATCAGGGTCATATTCATATTTATATACATCATCGCTATAAGCCCAGGAAACAGGCGCGCACGGTGAATAAGCGGGGGACGCAAGCCCCATAAAGATCAGGCCTATCAGCTGCTTTCTGTTCACCGCATAAGATAAGGCCTGCCTTACCCTTACATCAGAGAACTTGGGCGACTTTAGGTTAAATCCCAAATAAGTGTAAAGAAGCGCATCATATTTAAATAGGTTCACATGCTTCATTGAGTGGAAATCCTTCGGGGGGATGCCCGTTTCGTCAATGTCGCCCGATCTCAGGGCCACCAGCGCGGTATTCTCGTCGGGGATTATCTTGAAAAGTATCTCCTTCAACTTTGGCGCTCCGCCGTAATAATCAGGATTCTTCTTCACGAGGACATGGTCCCCCGCCTTGTATTCGACGAATTTAAATGGGCCTGTCCCGACCGGGTGTCTGTTGAAATCCGACATATCGAGTTCCTTGCCTTCGAGAATATGTTTCGGAAGTATTCCCATTGATGCGCTTGTAAGGAACGGCGAGAAAGGCTTTGGAAGTATGGCTTTTACCGTGTATCTGTCAACTACCTTGAACAATATCGACTCTCCGTCGATTATGTAATCGCCTCTTCTGACGGAATTGACCTTCTTGTTCAAGATGGTATCGAAAGTGAACTTAACATCCTCTGCTGTGAACTTTACGCCGTCATGCCATATGACATCGCGCCTCAGCTTGAACGTCCAAACCTTTCCGCTTTTTGATATGGTCCAGGACTTTGCCAGGTCAGGGATAAAATTGAGGTTCTTATCCACCTTGACCAGCCCGGTGAATATTACTCCTTCGATTGCAGAGGATGTCGTATCGGTAGAAAGGATGGGATTTATGACAGAGATCTCCCCGCCGAGGGACATAACAAGGCGGCCACTGGGATCATAGTCCATCGCGAATACGAAGCTTGCCGCAAGAAGAAATATCAATATCGATCTTAGAAGGATTTTGGCCATTTATTCGATTTAATTATACCACTTTATACTGAAATTTTTCTCGATTATTCCCGATAAATTAAACAGTATTGGAGTTGCATTATGAGCGTAAGAATAAACAAAATAATTGGCCCGAACGGGCAAAGACTTTCAGCAAGAGACCTGACAGTAAAATCCTATATTTCGGCTGAAGGGGGTAAATAGCTTGAAAAGGCTAGAATGGTTACATTCAAAAGACCTGTCGAGCCGGTCAAATGGCTGTTGCATAATAAGCCCCAATATGATGTTTATCCAATGAGTTTCCTTGTCTCATGCCTCCACTCTTTCAATAAATACTTTGACAAAGATATCAACATAAAACTAACACATATGTTCGCAAGCGCCTATGAATACATCCAGAAAAATGAACTGGCCAAAACAGAGCTGAACAGAGCGTTTCAATTGCTGGGTAAAAAGGCGGAAGATGTCCGGCCTTATATGCTGGGACGAATAATTAATTCATCGTATTTCACTTTCCGAAAAGATGTTAAGAGACATAGCAAGCAGGGAGAATTAGAAGCGATAATTAATGACGATAATCGGCTCCATAAAACGCGCGTATCAACCGGCTATCTAAATACGATAATGGAAGTTTATCTAGAACTAAATGAACATTTTTCCCGGAAATGACCTATGAGTTGCTAAGCTCCAGCAATTTCGAAAACCCGTTCCTTTTGTAGCCTATCAGCTTGTACGATCCCGTCGAATCATCATAAATATACATGATCTTACCTGCGCTGTCGGATGCCGTATATTCCTTACCCGTAAAAGGATTCTTGGGCACCGATGTCACATATCCGCCCTGTATCAAGTAATTATCGATAAGCTCCCTAAGAGAAAGGTTGTTGCCCATAGGATATGATTCATTTTCCATATTGTATGCCTCTATATCCAGCTGGATAGCATGCATAACGGTTTTGACCCCTGCTTCCTTTGCCTTATCCTGTACCCCTAGAAAATTAGGCATCATGAAAGCAGCTATTATGCTTATGATAGCTATTACCACCAGTAATTCAATTAAAGTGAACGCTTTGCTCATAAAACCCCTCCTTATAAAATACAAATCACAATTTACAAATTACAAACAAATCACAATAAACAATATACAAAATATCAAGATTTACCTAAGATAGATGAGAATATGTTGCGTAACTCCCTTGATTCTCTATATAAATCGTCAATCTCTACTTCAATACTTGGGTTTGCCTCTTTCAATAAATCCAGCCAATAACTGCTTTCTTTTGCCTCTTTTCTTGTAATTCTCATTCTATGAACAAAATCTTTCTGACTTAAAGCTTCATTTGCCTCTCTATAATTTGCGCCAACAGATCCGGCGGAACGTACAAGTTGTCTTATTATTTCAATATTAACAGTATTTGTTGGCAATATTTTGCATAATCTAATTATGCATTTTGCATATTCCGAGGTTCTTTCTTCCAGGTCAAATGGCTTCTTCCTGTTTTGGTCATTGTAATTTGTATATTGTTTGTGATTTGTGTATTGTATATTGGATTTTATTGCTTGTTTAGAATTTAGTATTTCGGATTTAGTGCTTTGCATGACTTATCCTCCTAATACGCTTATCAACTTTATGATCGGCATGAACATTGCAAATATGATTATACCAACAACAACGCCTGTTGCCAGGGTGGAAACGGGCTCGACCAGGCTGGAAAATGTCTTAAGCCCGTTTTCTATCTCCTCTTCATACATGTCCGCAAGCTGGCCGAACACTTTGTCCAGCGAGGACGACAGCTCTCCCGCGGACACTAGAGACATGACGGTCTCGTCAAATAACCCGCTTGCCCTGAAAGCTTCCGAAAGGGCTGTTCCTTCCGATACAGAAACCGATGCCGTCGACAATTTCTGCCGGCAATCCTTGCTGCCGACGGCTTTCAGTGACAGATCAAGCGAATCGATCACGTTCATTCCGGATGATAAAGACTGGGCCATTGCCTGAAAAAAAGAGGACAGGATCAATTTACGCCTGAATTTTCCGATCACGGGGAATTTTAATCCTTTGTCTCCCATAAGATATCTTGCGGCGATATACGTTATCGCTAATGCAATTATCGATATTAAAGGCAAATGCCCGCCTATGGTCATAATGAACCTGCTTAACGGCGGAAGGGACACACCCAGAGAATTAAAAATGCTGGAAAAGGCTGGCAATAGAACGGACACTAGCACAATGGCCGCCGCAAAACACAGGATCAGAACAAATGCGGGATACATCATGGATCCGATCAATTTCTTTTTGAAACTATCCTTCTTTTCCATGTATCCGCATGCTTTCGCGATGCCGGACGCCAGATTCCCGTTATTTTCGCCTACGCTTATCATGGCGATTACCGGGGGCGGAAAAATTCCGGGGTCAAGCGATCCAGAGAACGAACTGCCGGTCTTTACTTTCTCGGAGAAAATTGAAAAACCTGATCCTGCGCAAGCTGAATCAAGAGCTCTGGAAAGAGGAATGCCGGCGGCCATCAAAATGGAAAGCCGCTTTAAGAACCTCTTTCCGTCTTCTTTCGAATGTTTAGATCTTAAAAAGAACTTTAGCATTTCGGGTCGTTATCTCCCCAATTTCGTCAACGGTCATGCCTTTAACTTTCGCCAGAGCTTCCGCCACGTATTTAACATAAGAAGGTTCGTTCCTTTTCCCGCGATACGGCTCGGGCGTAAGATAAGGGCAATCGGTCTCGATAAGGATCCTGTCCATAGGCGCGGTCTTGGTAATTTCGATGATATTCTTGGCTTTCTTGAAAGTTATCATTCCAGATATCGAGATATAAAAACCGTTATCAAGTATCCACTTCAATTCTTCAAGGGTTCCCGCAAAACTGTGGAATACTCCGCTAACTTTGCCCTGCCCTTCGGATTTGACTATATCCACCATATCATTGTACGACTCTCTTCCATGGAATATAACCGGTAATTTCGCATCCCTCGCTGTCCACAACAATTTAGAGAACATCCTCTTCTGCTCATCCTGCGAGGACAGGTTATAATGGTAATCGAGCCCTATCTCCCCCAACGCCACAACCTTGGGACGCTTGATGAGTTCTGTGATCTTCTTATAGCATTCTTCATTGAACGATTTTGCATCGTGGGGATGAACACCGATCGCTGTAAATATAAAATCGCTGTTAGCTGATAAAGTTGTAGATTTTTCCGACGAAGCTATGTCGAAACCAACATCAATTATGAATTCGAGGCCAGCGGCTTTGGCTCTGCTCAAAACCTCGTCAATATCCTGATATTCAGGCATTGTAAGATGCGCGTGCGTGTCAGTAAGCATAGGCTCCTTATTTGATCTCAATTCTCGGGAATAATGGATTCCCTTTGCTTACCTTTGGAGCAAGTTTCATGCCAAATAAGGGGGCTTGACCTGATTCGACTAGAGGTTTCTGGAACCCGAGCTGTTTCCACATGTTTTCCATAATTGACGGCATGAACGGATATATCATTACGGCCGATATTGCGAGAACCTGGGCCAGGTTATACATGACAGCCTTCAATTCATCATTCTTTCCTTCCTTGGAAAGCTTCCACGGCGCTTCTTTCTCGATATAGTTGTTCGCGAGATTTATCAGCTTCCAGACGGATGCCAGAGCTTCTGAATATTCCAGTCTATCAATATGTTTTGCGTAAATTTCCGGGGCCGCTTTCGCCAATGCGATAAGCTCTTCGCTGTGCGTATCGAAATCCGCCTTTTTTGGGGCTTCGATCTTGCTTTCAAAATACTTTTCTATCATCGTTAGCGTCCTGTTGAGAAGGTTCCCGATGTCATTGGCGAGGTCCGAATTAAACCTGTTGATGAGGGAAGCGCGGGAAAAATCGCCGTCATCACCGAATGGAACTTCCCTTAAAAGAAAATATCTTACCGCATCAACGCCAAATTCCTTTGACAGCGCGATCGGGTCAACAACATTCCCTTTCGACTTTGACATCTTATGCCCCTCGGATGTCCACCATCCGTGGCCGAAGATCGTCTTTGGAAGTTTCAATCCCAATGCCATAAGCATGCACGGCCATATTACCGCATGGAACCTTACGATCTCTTTTCCCATTAAATGAAGATCAGCGGGCCACAGCCTCTCAAACCTTGGCTGGTTCAGTTCATAGCCCGGTGCCGTTATGTAATTGATGAGCGCATCGAACCATACATATACCACGTGTTTCGGGTCCTCTTTCAGAGGGACCCCCCAGCTGAAGGCGGTCCTGGTCACGCTTAAGTCCTTAAGTCCCGACTTTATAAAGCTTAATACCTCATTTCGCCTTGATTCCGGCTGGATAAAATCGGGATCATCCTCGATATGCTTTAATAGCTGCCTCTCATATTTTGTAAGCTTGAAGAAATATGTTTTTTCTTTTATCTTCTGCACAGGCCTTTCGCAGTCGGGACAGAGATTGCCGTGCGGATGATGCTCTTCCCCGGATGTCTTCGCTTTCGGCGTAACAAGCTTTGTTTCTTTAAGTTGAAGATCTGTCCAGAAAGTTTCGCATGGAGTGCAGTACCATCCCTCATATTCCCCCAGGTATATATCGCCAGCTTTTAAAAGCTTGGAGAAAACGCTCTGGACCACCTTTATATGTCGCTCTTCCGTCGTCCTGATGAAATCATTGTAGGATATGTTAAGTGTTTCCCATACTGACTTAAACCTCGTGACTATCTCGTCGCAGAAAGCCTGCGGCTCTTTGCCCTGAGCTTTCGCCGCTTCCGCAATCTTTTGGCCGTGTTCATCTGTTCCTGTAAGGAAAAAGACATCGTATCCCTTTAATCTTTTGTAACGCGCCAGGACATCCGCGGCTATCGTCGTATATGCGTGGCCGATATGGGGGATGTCGTTAACGTAATAAAGCGGCGTTGTAATATAGAATTTTGGGTTCAAGTTTTTGCCTCCGTATATATCGGGAAAAGTATCCTTATTTCTGAAACATCTTCCATGGCCGTATTCGCCCATTTAGGAAGCGGTTTATTCAATGACATGTAGTATTCAGGCATCATCTGCCAGCCTTCTTTGTCCCTGTATTTTACCTCAACTAGGAACCTTTCAAGAAGCCTTTTCTTCCAATCGGGTTTCTCAATGTCATCATCATTATATTTCGGCTGCAGGTAATATTTGAAGAAAGGCGCCATTCCTTCGAAGGACGGGTCCAGCGCGCTGACCGGGCCTATGACCATCCACTGTGTCAGTGTACGCGCGGTGATCATTTCCTTGCTCATCCCGTGTCCCGCGGGTATTATCTGGAACCCTCCGATCAATCCGAGCGGTGAAGTGGCTATGCAGATTACACCCGCGTGGTTCGCGCGAATGCGACCGACATCCGCGTATTCGCTTCCAAGGAACCTGCCGACCCCCTCGACCGGGCGCAGGACCTGGCCTATGTATCGTTTTTCACCGTCGATATATTTTATCGTGATCAGCCCGCCGAACCTGTTCTCGAACACTATCTCTTTGGGATACCTCGCGGGCCGCTCCACAGCGATCACAAGAATATCACCGATCTTGGGGATATATCCTGTATTTATCGGATAAAGATCACCGTTCGCATCAGATGTTGACACCGTGTTCCCGACAAAAGGAGAATAACCGCCGCCGAATATGCTCTGCCCGGCCTTTATGTCGGAATATATCGCGGCTTCAGGCGTTCCCCTCGTTGTTGGATCCGGTGAATAATATTCGACGGGGAGCAGATTGAAAATGATGCCCTTATCATCTGCAGCATTGTAATCCGTCTTGATATGTATCGCGTTGACCGCTGTTGCCGCTACATCGCCATCATTGATCCATTTTGAAGCTGTGTATCCCTGGTCGCTTATCTCTTTTGCCGGGACGATGACGCGCCCAATGGCTTCCCATGACTGCCCTTTGTTCTCGCTCACTTCAATCGTTCCCCCGGCAGTATTTGCGATCCTGATCCTGTACATTTCCTTCATCATTGGCCTGTTCTCTGGGGCAATGGATTCGGAAGTCCCTATTTCCTTGAGGACTGGATAAGACGCATTTGCCGTCATGATGCTCAGGCAGGCGAAAAATATAATCTTCTTAAGCATTGATTATAAATTATTGAAAAAGTTGACTAAAAGCCTTACTCCGTACCCTGTGGCTCCGGTCGTAAGATATGCTTGTTCCTTTTCAATGTAAGCCGTTCCGCCGATGTCGATATGCGCGAATGGCATGTCGCCGACGAATTTCTGCAGGAACGTGCCCCCTACGGAGGCGCTTGCCTTTCCGCCGGATTCCGAGGTGTTCTGGATGTCGGCGATATCGCTTTTAAGGTATTCCTTGTACTCTTCGTAAAGCGGAAGCCTCCATAATTTCTCACCGGTCGCTTCTGAGGACTTAAGCAGTTTGCCCGCAAGCTCGTCATTGTTTCCCATTAATCCCGCAGCCACGTCCCCGAGAGCTACTTTTACGCCGCCAGTAAGAGTAGCGATATCGATCAATTTTATCGCCCCGAGCTCTTTCGCGTATGAGATCGCATCAGCAAGGATAAGGCGGCCTTCCGCATCAGTGTTAATCACTTCTATTGTCTTTCCGGATAAAGAGCCGATAACATCACCCGGTTTGTATGCATTGCCTCCCGGCATGTTCTCTGTCATCGGTATGACGGCGATAATATTGACCTTCAGCTTAAGCTTCGCCACCGTCCTCATCACTTCGATAACGATAGCGGCGCCCGCCATGTCCGTTTTCATTTCGGAAAGTTTTGAGGATGGCTTCAATGAGATGCCTCCGCTGTCGAATGTTATCCCTTTGCCTATAAGGCCGTAAGTATCGCCGGTTCCGCCTTTATATTTAAGGACTATCACCTTCGGCTCTTCTTTTGAGCCCCTTGAAACGGAATAAAGAGCATCCATCCCTTTTTTTATTATCTCGTCCCTGCCGAGCACCTGGCATTCCATTTTCATTTCTTTTGCCATGGAGGAAGCGTATTCGGCAAGATAAGTCGGAGTATTTTTATTTGACGGTGAATTTACCAGGTCCCTGGCCCTGTTCGTGCTATCCACAAGGATCTGCGCAAGCTCAATGCTCGGCTCTATCGATCTGATCTTCTCAGGATCATGATCGACTATCACGAGCTCATCGATCACTGGCTCGTTATTTTCAACTTCTGTCTTGAATCCCTTGAATTTGTAGTCGCCTAGCATGGATCCCTCCGCTACCGCCTGGGCAGCCAGCTTTGGATCAAGCCCGCCGATGCCGGCGCCGTGTATGATGGTCGCAACTCTCCTAGCCCTGCATCTTTTCGCCGCCTTTATCGCCGCATCAGAAACTATCCTTACTTTATCCAGATTAAAATCCGCGCTCTTTCCAAGTCCCACGCATATGACTTCATCGGCTTTTATCTTGCCGTAAGTCTGTATCGGATACGTTGAGCCAAGTTTCCCGTTTATAGCGCCGCTGGCTAAAAGCTTTGATATTTCTCCGCCAAGGGCTTTGTCAACCGCTCCTGTCGCACCCCCGGGGTGTTTCACTCCCTCAAATTCATTTACTATAAGGGTGTCGCATTTGCAGTTTTCAACGGAAACGCATTCAAGTTTAATTTTCATATCCAGTCCTTTCGTTCCTAGAATTTTATCTGCGGGACTCCTTTTGCGGAAGGAGCAGCCTCAAAATACGGCTTTGCCATGTCAAAACCGAAACTTTTAACAAATAGAACCATAGGTATCCTCTTCACCATGGTATTATATGTTTGCACCGATCTGTTATAACGCATCCTCTCCACCGCTATCCTGTTCTCGGTGCCTGCAAGCTCGTCCTGGAGCCTGACAAAGTTCTCGCTTGCCCTTAAATTTGGATAATTTTCGGCTATGGCCAGAAGACGTGACAGCGCGGAATCCATCTCCTTAGCGGCAATTATCTTATCCGCCTGAGACCCGAGTTTTATGGCACCTGCCAGCTTTACTCGGGCCTGTGAAACTTGAATGAATATTATCTTTTCGTGGACAGCATAACCCTTTACTGCCTGTACAAGATTAGGTATCAGGTCGCTCCTTCTCTGAAGTTGATTCTCCACTTGCGCCCATGACTGGATGACATCCTGATCCAACCCTACCAGCCTGTTATATGAACCAACGGTAATTAATATCACCAAAATGATTATTCCGACGACCCATACCAAAGGCTTGTTCCATTTTTCCATGATATTCCCTCCTAGTTAAATCCAAAATTCAAATGACAAAATCCAAATAAAATCCAAAATCCCAATGACAAATTAATTCCCGGTTCTCTTTTGTCATTCTGTCCCCGTTTATTTGACATTTGACATTGGTCATTTGTCATTTAGAAGCTTCGTCAGAAGCTTCTTCCTGCTCCTCCGCCTCCGCTTCGGCCTCCACCAAAACCTCCAAATCCTCCGCCTCCGCCCCCGCCGAAGCCGCCTCCCCATCCGCCGCCAAAGCCGCCATAATAACCGCCTGTTGATATAATAACGCCAATAATGAATCCGAACAAAATACCCGCGATTCCGGAAATAAAATAGCCGATCCCTGCGCCTATCAGACCGGATACCAAGGTTCCTATCATAGTGCCGCCCAGGATCGAAAGAATTCCGATGAGTATTATAACAGAAATTGCCAGCAAAACTGAATATAAGTTCAGGTTGATCTGCTCCAGCTTTGATTGAGGGTGGCTGGAATACTCCTTTGTTATGCGACTATAAAATGCAAGGCTGGCCATGTACAACCCCGTGCCGTAATCCTTGTTTTTGAATGCCGGGAGGGCGTATTTATCAAGGACCTCCCCTGCAAAGCCATCGGTGATAATGCCCTCTAATCCGTAGCCCACTTCAACCTCTACCCTGCGGTCTTTCCTCACGAAAAGGACCAGGAGGCCGCTATCTTTCTCTTTTTTGCCTATGCCCCATTTTTCAAAAAGCTGTGTGGCATATGACTTTGAGTCCAGGGGATAAGTTGACTTGACGGTCACTACCGCGAGCTCTACGCCCGTGTCTTCCTTCAATTTATTAGCAAGGACCTTTAATTTTGAGGTGTTCTCCGGATCAATGACTTTAGCGAGATCGTTCACATAACCCGTGTATTCCGGGAATTGAACTTCCGCGCAGTAACCAAAGGAAGCAAATATCGTTATGAGAAGTAAGCTATTTAAGATCTTTTTCATTAAAAAATATCGCTATTTCTCTTTTCGCGGATTCAAGTGAATCGGACCCGTGGCAGATGTTCATAATGATCCCGTCCTCCGTCAAAAGCGGGTCGCCGATGTTATCCCCTCTTATGGTGCCCGGAGCCGCTTTCCTGGGATCTGTCGCTCCCATCATGTTCCTTATGTTTTCGACGGCATTTTCGCCTTCGATAACGGTCAATATTGCCGGACCGGAAGTGATGAATTTGATCAGCCCCTCATAAAAAGGCTTGCCTTCGTGGACAGAATAAAGCTTACGGGCCTGTTCAATGGTGATAACCATCCTTTTCCTTGCCAGGACCTTGTAGCCAGATTCCATCATCTTGCTGAGTATGAGGTTGGAGAGGTATCTTTTGACCCCGTCGGGCTTCACCATAAAGAATGTTCTTTCGATAGCCATGTGGACTAAACTCTTTTCTTTGCGTTCGCTATGGCGTGGAGGACCTGTTTTGTCGCGGTCCCGCCTATGACATTGCGCGCTTCGATGCTTCTTTCAAGAGTTATGGAGCCGTATACATCATCATTGATAAGGCTTGAGAATTTCTGGAATTCCCAGACCGACATTTTGCTGATATCCTTTTTCATCTTCTCGCAGTAGGCGACTATCTTTCCCGCTGTTTCATGCGCAGCGCGGAAAGGTATGCCCTTGCCAACAAGATAATCCGCCAGGTCGGTGGCAATGACAGTGTTCTTCACGGCATCCTTCATCGCTTTCGCGTTTATCTTAAGGCTTGAAAGCATCTCGGAGAATATCCCGAGTGAAGCCTTAAGGGTATCTATCGAATTGAACAACGGTTCCTTGTCTTCCTGAAGGTCCCTGTTATATGTAAGGGACAAGCCTTTCATAACGGTCAATATCGATATCAGGTCCCCGTAAACCCTTCCTGTTTTGCCGCGGACAAGCTCCGCGACATCTGGATTTTTTTTCTGTGGCATAAGGGAACTGCCCGTCGTATAAGCATCCCCGATCTCAATGAAATCATAATCCGAGGATGACCAGACAATAAGTTCCGAGCAGAACCGCGACATGTGCATCATCGCAAGTGATATGCAGAAAAGAACCTCGGCGACAAAATCGCGGTCGGAAACCGCATCGAGGCTGTTCTGCGATATGTTCTTGAAGTTTAATTGCTTTGCCAGAGCGTTCCTGTCGATAGGATAAGCGGAGCCTGCCAAAGCACCTGATCCAAGAGGCATCACGTCTATCCGCTTCAGCGAATCCATGAAGCGCGCTTTGTCCCGTTCAAGCATCTCGAAATAAGCCATTATGTAATGGGAGAAAAGTATCGGCTGCGCCTGCTGCATGTGGGTATAGCCCGGCATGATCACGGAAATATTTTCTTCCGCCAGCTTGATCAAGGTCTTTTCAAGAGAGGAAATATAATTCGATATTCCGACGATCTCGTTCTTTAAATAAAGCCTCAGGTCCGTCGCCACCTGGTCATTCCGGCTCCGGCCTGTGTGAAGCTTCTTTCCGGCCTCCCCGATCTTTTTTATCAGCAGCGTTTCGATGTTCATGTGGATATCTTCAAGCTCTTTCTTAAGCTTGATGCTTCCCTTTTCAATCCCGGACGAGATGGCTTTCAGGCCCTTGATTATTTTGCCGGCTTCAGCTGTAGATATCACCTTCGCGCGCTTCAGAGCATTTGCCCAGGCGATACTGCCTATGACATCCTCTTTATAGAGGCGCTTGTCAAAATCAATGGAAGAGGTGAACTTCTCCGCGCTCTTGCTCATTCCGCCCTTGAACCGCCCTGACCATAATTTTTTAGCCATTTTTATGTTTCTTCCCCCACATTTTTATCGGGAGGCCGAAAAGATTGATGAATCCTTCCGCGTCTTTTTGATCGTAGACATCCTCTTTTTCGAATGTCGCAAGGTGCGGGTCATAAAGTGAATTGGGCGACTTTCGGCCGACAACCGAGCAGTTGCCTTTATAAAGCTTCAATCGCACCGTGCCGTTGACGGCTTTCTGAGTTTCATCAATGAACTTATCAAGCGATGCCTTAAGCGGTGAGAACCACTGGCCGTAATATATCATCTCAGCGTATTTAATGGCCACGCTTTCCTTGTAATGCGCCGTGTCGCGCTCGAGCGTTATGGATTCGAGGTCCTTGTGGGCTATCATTAATATTGTCCCCCCGGGTGTTTCATAAACCCCGCGCGATTTTATCCCGACGAGGCGGTTCTCAACGATGTCCACGCGCCCGATGCCGTTCGCTCCGCCGATCTGATTCAACTTGGATACCAAAGATACTCCGTCCATTTTCTTGTTATCGATGGCTACCGGAACTCCTGATTCAAAAGTTATTTCTACATAGGTCGGTTTGTCCGGAGCTTTTTCAGGCGAAACTGACAGGACGAACATATCCTCTTTCGGTTCGTTCCATATGTCCTCGAGTATCCCGCCCTCAAAGCTTATATGCCACAGGTTCCTGTCGGATGAATAAGGTTTTTCCTTTGTCACAGGCACAGGTATGCCTTTTTTCTTCGCGTATTCCATTTCCTCCTGGCGGGACTTTATGTCCCACTCGCGCCAGGGAGCGATTATCTTGAGCTCGGGAGCAAGAGCCTTATATGTAAGCTCGAAACGGACCTGATCGTTCCCCTTCCCCGTTGCTCCGTGAGACACCGCATCGGCGCCCTCTTTTATAGCTATCTCAACCTGGCGCTTTGCTATTAGGGGGCGCGCTATCGAAGTCCCAAGCAGGTACCGGCCTTCATAGATAGCTCCGGCTTTTATCATCTTAAAAAGATAATCTTCTACGAATTCTTTTTTGAGGTCCTCGATGTAGACTTTAGAAGCGCCAGTCTTGATGCCTTTTTCCTTCAGCCCCTCGAGTTCTTCCGCCTGCCCGACATCCGCCGCCATGGCAATGACCTCGCAGCCGTAATTATCCTTCAGCCAAGGTATCATCACGGAAGTATCAAGCCCTCCAGAATATGCCAGAACCACTTTTTTTATCTTGTTCACTTTAGTCCTCCATTAATAATGCCAATATTGCCTTCTGTACATGAAGCCGGTTCTCTGCCTGGTCAAAAACAACCGAATTTTTGCCGTCAATGACGTCGCTCGTTATTTCCTCGCCGCGGTGCGCGGGAAGACAATGCATTACTATAACGTCCTTCTTCGCCTTGCCGACAAGCACTGAATTCACTTGGAAATTCTTGAAAGCTTTCAGCCTTTTATTATGCTCTTTTTCCTGCCCCATTGAAGTCCAGACATCGGTGTAGATGACATCGGCTCCGACGACCGCATCAAGCGGATCATTTACAACGCTGACCGTGGCTTTAGACTTTTTCGCGTCTTCATGCACCACTTTCATGACCTTCGGGTCCGGTTCATAACCTTTCGGGCAGGCCGCTATCATCTCCATGCCCATGATGGATGCAATATTGAAAAGTGAGTGGCAGACATTGTTTCCGTCGCCTACATAAGCTATCTTTATTTTGCGGAGATCGCCCTTTTTCTCCCAAATAGTAAAGAGGTCCGCCAGGGCCTGGCAGGGATGCGAAAGGTCTGTCAGGCCGTTTATTACGGGAATGGAAGCGTTCTTTGCCAGCTCCTTCACGTTTTCATGGTTAAAAGTGCGTATAACGACCCCGTTTACATAACGGGAAAGCGTACGCGCGATATCGGGGATCGATTCCCCTGTCCCGAACCGCAACCCCTTAAAGTCCAGATTTAGAGCCAGGCCGCCGAGCTGCCACATGCCCGCTTCAAAGGACACGCGGGTACGGTTGCTCGGCTTCTCAAATATCATGGCAATGGTCTTTCCATCCAGGATCTTGGGAGTTATACCTTTTTTTGACTGATTTTTAAGGAATTTTGCAAGGTTGAGCACCATCTGAACCTCTTCTTTTGAAAGTTCGCGGATGGATATCAGGTTCTTATTTCGCAATTTAGCCATTAAAAAATCCCCCTAAACCCTGAAGTATGATCTCATAACTTCAGGGTAAACGCACTTTAAATATAGCATAAGAGATGGGTTATTTCAAACAGGCGGGAAATCTTCGAAGATAGCCCTATAAGTATCCGCGCAAAGTTAATGCGGCCGGCTTTATCCATAATTCTTTAAAGGCGATAGGCTTGCCGGATGCTTCCATTAGGGCTTTCTCCAATTTTTGACGGTCCAGAGCATCCGGATCTATCCCTCTATTCTTCAAAATCATATTCAATTCTTGAATATTATTAGTTCCCCGGCCATAAACGTCCTTTAAGATCTTTATGTGGCGATCGGTAACAATAATAGTTTGATATTTTATGATGATCGGCACAGGTAGGGTGTTGTGGCCGATCAGATTTTTAAGCTCGACACCATCAAGCCTTGAGACCCTGAAGCATCCCCGCGAGTCAGCTTTTTTCAGGGTGCTTGTATTAACTGTGCTGTGAATACGATAGGCGTTTTCGCCCTCGATCTTAATGCCGAAAGCCATCATATCGGACGGCATTTTCATGACCTTCCCGCCGTCCAGCTCTATCCGGCGGATGATCTTACCCTTATTGGGGCCGGGATCAAGATAGCGGAAAACCGGCCTTTCGATCACCTCGTAGATCGCTCCTTCGCCAATTGGGCTTTTGTATTTAAGTTTTCCGATGGTAATTGAACAGGTCCTGGCCAGCTCGTCATTCCTATAAAAATAGAGCTGGTAGGCCGGTATATTGACCTGAATTTCCAGATAATCCTCTTTAAGTTTGTTGGATGCGTCAAATTTGCCTCCGCCAAAAGAATCTTTCAGGCAATTTAAAGTCTTGCGCTCTATGATCCCGTCAACCTTCATCCCATTTATTCTCTGGAACTTTTTAACTGCTTCTTCCATTGTTCGATCATAAAACCCGAAGCGGAAGCGGCATTCTTTAAAGATGGGCTTTCCGGTCTTATATTTTAAAGAATTCAGCATCTTCTGGAACAGGGCTACCGCAGGATCATGGTGCGGACTCTCCTGCGCCTTAAGGACGATCTTTCCCTGCTTAACTTCAAGAATGGTCGTAAGAGCGTCTCCCAGATCCTTGCCTTTGAACTCCACCCAGGCCAAATGCTTAAGAACATCCTCGTGATCCAAGACTGGCGTATTTATAGTGTTTGAGATCGCGTATATTTTCATAAAATCACTATATTTATATCTGATAATTTGGGCGGAAATTTCAGTGGATTATTTTAATCTGATATGAAGCCTGTTAAATTATTTTGGGCAAAACTGAAATTTTTGTAATGACCTAACGATATATTATCAGATAATAAGCCCGTTAATGCGACTCAAGCGCTCCCCTCTAACCTCAAAAGCTTGATAGCGTCGGGCTTATTTTTTTTGTGCTGTAATTATCCTGTTAGCTTCCTTGATTATGGAAAATATTTCAATGGTTTTGCCGCCCGTCTCCAATTTCCCATTTCTTGCCGCCCATTTAACGAAATTGTCGGAAGGCGCGAATTCATCCAATTTCTCGATTTTAAGGTTGATAAGCTCTTTTGGAATATCGATAAAATTCACGCTCGAATAAAGCTTTATGAATGACTGCCATTCCTTGAACATCTTCCTGCTTTCCTTGTCCTTTACCAGGTTCTTTATGTTTTCCATTATCAATCCTCTCCCTTTTTCGATCGAATCCGGCGGCAGGTTTACAAAATCCCCGCCTGAGAGGAGCTCAACTCCTAATCCTTTAAATAGCGTTGTCCCGAACGTTGTTTTTAATGCGTTCTCAATGCCTTCCGCATACTGCCTGTCGCCTTCCGTTATCGCCTTAATTTCGGCATCCTGTGCATAAGCGATGTCCGTGAAAGCTTTCGCTCCTAAAGCATCCGTGATCTTCTTTGGCAGGGACATCAGGTTTTCTCCGCCTTTTGAATGGTTCTTTAAATAAAGATCGGCAGCACGGGAGACAACGCTTCTATTATAGGAATCGAGGGTCATATGCTGTATTCCTGCGCCGATCATGCCGAAAGCGAAATTCGTTATTGCCATTGCCGCCAGTGCTTGCCCCGTTGCCGCCAGCCGCCCTGATGGAAGCAGCTTCCATCCGTATCTTTGGGCCAGATATTTTGCCGATATTTTGTAAGCATCCGGCATAAAGAACGCTGCGGTGCTGCCGTAATTCATTAGCGCTGAATCGGGGCTGACGCCCAAACTTTTCATAGCCAGGTTCCAAGCTCCGGAAGCCGCAAGCCCCGGCCCCATTGTGACCGGGTTCATGGCCCTTAATCCTCCCTTGAGGTCCAAAAGAGCTTTAGGCAGTTTTCCCGCTTTTATCAATTCGACGATATTCTGTCCAAGATAATTGATGTTATGGCCTGCGAAAAAGATTAATGATAACTGCAGAACGGGATTCATGCCCGGAGCGAATTTATCGATCAACTTGCCTGCCCCGGTCATGCCCGCGTAGCCCATGACAAGCGAAAGAATATTTCCTGCAAACTGCTTGTTTATGGAGCCTTTTGCCGCCGTTATTATGCTCTCGGCCTTATATTCTTCTATGCCAAGCTCCTTTGAAAGTTCAACAGTGCTCATCTTCGCAATTCCTGAAGATAACTGCTCGTTCAAAGCATTGAATTGATCAACTGTAACCTCATTTTTCATTGCTTTTGCAATCGTATCCGCGAATTCCGGGCCATATGTTCCACGCAAAGCGTTGAATATTTCATCCGATATCTCGGTGCGTGTTTCCGTGGGTTTTGGTGATTCTTTGGGTTTTAGCGGTCTTTCCACCGATTCGATTTTAATCATTTCACCTTTCTTTTTTATATAAATTGATGTAATTGTGTTTTTTTCTGAATTTAATCTTTCTATCTCGATCACCAATGGCTCTCTGGATTCCTTGTCCACTTTTTCCACTTTTTCTTTTAATTTTTTAGCTCGATCCCGGATGAATTCCTCTGTATGTATAATGCCTCTCGGGTCGCCCGCGTCTATATTTGTCACAACAACTGTCGCTGAAGCGCCTTCATGGAACAATTTATTGAACAGGCTCCTGTCTTTGGCGTATATTCTTCCCAGATCGCTGATCTTGGTCTCAATAACATCACCCTGAACATTTACTCCTTTTTTCTTGAGCCAATTGAGCCCATCCCTTGAAACTGAAGCTTTGTTTATTTTCACATTGCTTAAATTGATCATCTTGTAGTATTCAATGAATACATCCTCTACCTTCGTCAGTTTTCCTTCATTTATCATTTTCCTGATCTCATTAAAAGCTTTTACGTGTTCCATTATGAACTGGTCGCCCACTTCAATCCCGTATTCCCTGTTTACCCCGCTCAGGTTGTTTATATCCAGGCTGAAGTTATATGCCTTCCCGTTTATAATTAACTGTCCGCTGAGTTCGTCTGCGCCTGTCACCCCGATAATGAATTCCGCCTTTTCCGGGTGGCGTAATGCTTGCTCCATGGTTAAGCGGACACCTTCCCGATTCAGGCATAATATTCCTTCTTCAGGCATGCTGAATTTATTATCCACAAACCTCATACTTGCCAACCTGCAATATTCATATGATGTATCTGATATTTCGTGACTATTATGAGCGGTTTCCAATATCGGGATATATTCCTCAGGCAGCATCGTCAGAGATTTTTTAAATATATCCTGGCTTTTAATGAAATCATTTAAAATAACCCTTTGGTTTTCCTTGAAAGAGCTGTAGATCTTCTTTTCCGGAAGCTTGGCTCCGTTTATCTGCACCTTTTTTAACAGATCGCCAAAGTGCACATTCCCCTTCCAATCATTGAACTTGACCATTTCATAAAGCACTCTTACCGCTTCTTTTGCCTGATCGATCTGCAAGTTCTTGTCCGCGGGTATATTGGTAGAGCCGCATCCTACCTTGATAATTTCATTTTTCCCCAAAAGATCAAGTACATTGACTGTCTTATTATTAATAATAAAATCGAATTTTTCTTTATTTTTATAGATCAACGCCTCAATCTCCTTGGAGAAATTCTCCGGCAAAGAACCATTAGTAACTTCGGCTATAAGGGTTACGCCTTCTTTTTCGACCACCACGTCCATTTCCTTGCTCCTGCAGTATCCCTCGATAAGATCTTTCATAACTTTCATAAAATGAGTGCCTGGCGTATATCCAAGCCCGATGCTGTCATTAACATATCCTACGACCCCTTCTATTTCCTGTAGGGAGATTTCAGTCTTGAGGAAGCCGCCGGTCTTGTGGAAGGTCATTACCGCTACCTGCGTTGATTTATTATTAAGCATGCTTTTTTTAAGTGTATACCCGAAATCATCGCTCCTGAAGATGGAAGATATTACGTCTTTCCCATAAAGTTTTGAAGAAATATCATTGTAGAATTTTTGCGCTTCCGTACCTTTGATGTCAAGGTTATACCATGACATCGGATTTATATATGCGCTCCCTAAATTATTTCCTAATGCTTCAGACATTCTCCCCTCCATAATATATATGAAAGAACGCTATTCTGGCGTGCTTGAACTGCCCAGATAGCTTATTTCTTTCTACATATATTTATCGTCTTTAGAAGGGTTGAACTTGCATAAAAAATGCCGAATAATGACTTTATTTTTAGCTCTATTTCAATGAATATTGAGGTTTGGGCTGATTATTTATTGGCTGGAAAAAGCAAATTCCCCATGGCCAGTTCTATAGTGTTCGCCATAAGGTAGTGTAATCCGATGTCCCTTGAAGGCATTAAATTGCCCCAGTAACGTAAATACTCATATCCAATGGCAAAAAGCCCTATCTTTGAATAATTCAATTCGAGGGGGAATAGGAACAGGCACTTTGAATGGGGATTTATATTTTCCTTCAATGTTGAAACATTCCACCCTTTGACTTTCACATCGATCGGGATGCCGTCAAAGTCTTGATTTGATCCTATCAATTTTATCATATTATCCGGATATTGAAGGATCTCGGTATAGTTCTTAAAACTGGTATCGGGCACATATGCGCCCCTCCCCGAAGCCAGCACGTTCTCCGTAAGGCTGTTCTTAACACCTATGGCAAGGTCGGCAGCGGTAATTTGCTTTATATTCTCAAGCGGGGCATCTATCATCCTTAAGGGCTCGATATCCAATTTTTTATAAAATATACCCAATGACGTGGGCGGCCAGAAATAATGGCTGCTTATCTGACCCATCATCCATTGCAACTCCTCATAATTGCTACTTTCTTTAATGACCTTATTAAGGTCCTTTGTGAAATAAACCATTGATTGATCGAATGTTGGGAGTTCTTTCTTATTCCTACCGGGTTTTAAAGATTCTATCGCGAAAACCTTGCGTGAAAGATTTTCCGGAACGGACACTTTGAATTTACCGATAAAAAATGCTGGCAAGGTTTTACTCCCTCCAATACTGCGAAATATCCGCATTGCCATTTTTCATTCTCCTTTCATTATATCCCTGCGGCCAAAAAAAGTAAATCGAAGGCGTTCCAATACATAAAAAACCTTTCGTTATAATATCTGAAAAAACAGCCTAAAATTTCATTATTTTTGAAGAAATATCGGGGATTTTAAAGGGCTATTTGCTCTTAGCTATGGTATTTTTGGGCATTAAAAAGGCCGGCTTATCTGGTGATACGCCGGCCTTGAAAAACGAAAATTATTTTTCTGCTTACTTAAAAACTGCCTTCCAGTCTTTCTTATCTACCTGAGCCGTTAGCGCCTTAAGCAAAGCGGTATGGGTTTTGCTACTATAGCGGCTGCGCCGGGGAATGTCTATTCCCGCATATGTTTGAAATCTTTCCAAAATCTTGGTAGTAGTTTGGCCGTAGGTTCCCACATTCCTCCGAAATTCGGCTTTTTCCTGATCGGTCATTAGCCCTGAAAGGTTCATGAGCATCTGCTGAATTAGCCACTTGGCCTCGGCCACCCCGTTGGCTCCACCCGGATAGGGACCATATTCATAATCTTGGGCACACATCAAGTTGTTGGGATAGATTCCCAGTTTCTCTTTCGGATCGCCCACCTTTCTTAAGACTTTTGCCGCTTCGGAATTCCCATCCAGAATCTTAAGAAGTTCTGAGGCATTTTTCTCTTTAATTGGCTTGGAGCAGCCGGAGAGGGAGAAGGGTAATACTAATATTTTTGCAATCGTTTCTGCTACTTTTGACATTTTAATAGGCCTCCTTGATCCAAACTCTCATATTTTGAGGTTTGTTTCATTATTATATCAGAACTCCGTGATATCATCAGTAAAAACAAATGGGGATTTCAGTTTGTAAAGATTATTATTTAATTATGTTTCCGGCGATATATCCATTCGGGACAATATTGATAGGTGTTATATTGATCGTCCCAGCATTTGAGCCGGTCCTTACCGTTGAATAAGTGTTTGCAATGGAATATGGATCGTCAAGTCCTGATCCCTTAGCATCGGACGACTTAGTCCCGCCTATGAACAGGAGCCTTTCTTTTATTTCTTTATTAATTAAAATACTCGTTTGCTTGCCGATGCCGTCTGTCGGGAATTTCACTCCCCATATTTTTCCGTCATCTTCCTTGTAAACAAGTATTATCTCATTCTTGTTCAGCAACACGCTTTTCTGCGCCCTGTTATGCGGTCCGTAAAACTTCTTCGCGGCCTCAAGTGCATTGACGAGCTTATCAAGGACATCAGAGCCGAATATCGCGTCCTCACTTACGCCCATGAACGAGACCCCGTATTCCTCAAGCTTCCTTGCTTTGTTAATATATTCATCAAATCCGTCATAGGCATTTTTAACGTATCCGGGCAGCGATGAAGCTTTCACATCCAGCATTATGTAATGGCCTTGGAAGATCTGCACTGTTTCCCTGAGGGATATTTCGACCTTATTGTCGCCTTTTTGGTTCCTCAGGCCGCTTATAACGTCTTCATGAAGTTTCTTGGCCGAAGCGATAATCCCGTTTCCAAAGGACTTGCTGCCTAGGAACCCTTCAAAATTTTTCATAATGTCTTCAGTGCTTAGTTTTGCCAGGTCGCCTCCCGCATACGCCACAAAATCCTTATCCTCTCTTAGGATGGAGAATGTCAGGTAGTCCTTTGCGTTCGTCTTCCCGCTTGCAAGGATATCCGCCCTCATTATATTTTTATTTTCCGCAAGTTTGGCTATTTCAATTTTCTTTTGCTCATCCGTCAGCTCTTTCGATTTCTTGACCACTTCGACGCTTTTATTAAAAACGAAGTCCGGATAATAATTGACAAATGAGTTCGTTTTATATTTCCCCAATACATACTTTTCATATGCGATTTCTCCCTTATTCCCTATTTCTGTTAGCAACGATATGCGTGATTCATTTTGGTTCTTTATTATCTTGTTACCAAAGGATGTGTAAACTAAATCTAAAAATGGCATCAATTTCTCTAAGCCCTTCTTTACGTCTCCTTTGCCAAGAAGCTTTAAAAGCTCCAGGTACCTTGGGACCGCTTTCTGCATGGTGTCCTGTCGCTTTTCATTGACCTGGTTGAACGTCTCGTCAATGGCCTTCCATATCTTTTTCCAGTCGCCTTCCCCTTTATAATATTCGCATACAAAATCCTTCGTGATTATATTTTGCCCTCCGACCATTTCCATTGCCTGCTGGAAAGGCTCCAGGTAATATTTCCAGTTTGCCTCAATGTCTATCTGCTCCGCCATCATCGCGTTAGCCATTGCCGCATAGCATTCAGGTTCGATCGTGTATTTTGAAAATGCCGACTTGAACCCGAAGAACCATAGCATCTTTTCGACAAAGTCGCCGTCGGCCACATAACTGTCGAACATTCCGTCCCTTAATTGTTTCTCAAAAGAGCTTACATTCTCTATCCTGTCGCTTATCATTGTGATCCCTGCGCTGCCGTAACCGATGGCGAACGGCACCCACAGAACGCTGCTGACAGATTTGGCTACGGTTGAAACTCCCGTTAATCCAACCTTTGAAGCCCCCTTTACCAGGATTTTATCGACAACCACTTTTGTTCCGACATATTTTGTGACATCATTAAAGGTTTCTTGATACACAATATAGTTCTTGTTGGTAAGTTCAGCATTTTTTCCGGCATCATATATTTCTTCCCGTTCTTCCTTGGAGATAGTGACTTTGCCTTCCTGAAAATCCTGGTTCCATTTGTCGATGTATGGCTTATATCGAGCACTCAGATCCTTCTCGTCCTTCATGTGGTCGGCTGCGCCCCACCATCTTCCGATCTGGATGGCACCCATGGAAATGCCAAGTCTGGACACGAAGCCGAGGCCGAACAAATCTCCAACAATAGGGCCGGCCTCATATAGGACGTTTATCGCGCCTTCCTTCCTATAGTATGCGTTCTTGAGCTCCCTTCCAAGCTCCCTTTCATGAGGATTAGCGCTTGTAAGGAGAGGTTCATACCTGAGTTTTGCATCGTAGTAGGAGTAGAGGGCTCCTGAAGCATAAAGGAACGGCGCGTATGCCGCGTGGTATTTTATGAATCCTGCCTTGTCAAAAGATCTCCACTCAGTTTTATTGAAGCCCTGAAGCGGCATTACCTGTCGGGCTTTAAATAATCCCGTCACGCCATTTTCAACGATGATCTTGTCCCCAAAGCCCTGAACGACCGAATACGGCGCCACGTCAAACGCCCGCCCCACATTCTCAAAAGGATGATTCCAGAAATACGGGTCTTTTTCCCCGGCAACCAATTCTGATACATAAGTTTTTACAATGTTCATTCCTGCACCGAGGAATAAAGCGCCGCCGGCCGTGGGCAATGCCTGCATTTTCGCCACATCCAGGTAACCCTTGACGCTAGAATTCTTTATCATATCTATCGCGAGGCTCCCGGGGATCCCGATATGTTCCTGATTTTTCATTTTTGCGGCCAGCATATCAACATCCCCGCCGTTATATTTTGCTATTGCTTCCGTCTGGCCTCCGAATATTTGATAAGGGGTTTCCTTTCCCCTCGGAATGAATTTCGCCCCTTTCCCTTTGCCTTCGAACATGAACTGTCCCGCCTTCGACAGGGTTTCCGGGGAATATTTCCTGAACCATTCCTCACGCGTCATCTCACCCGATATGACTTTATTCGCCGCATCCAGCTTCCCTTCGATCTCTGTTCCGGCCAACAACGTCTTAAGCTCTGAATGTGCCTTCTTAAGTGATGCCTCTTTCAGCTTCCCTGCCCCGTTCCAGTCGAAAACAGCTTCGGGCGTCCTGGCATTCCTTATTTTCTGCATAAGGTCATGTCTTCGGGCAAGCGTCCATGCCTTTCCTTGGCTATTTTTTATGCCTTTGACAACTCTACCCAGTTTCCTTGATGCATACGTGGATCCCTCAACATACCATCCTTCCTTGGTCATTTTCGCCACATAAACGCCGTCCTGCAGGACGATAAGGGCTCTTTGCTTGTCAACCCCCGAAAGTATCTCGCCGTCCAGCATTCTTTCGATCTCCTTAAGGTTGCGCGATGTCAATTCCGCTCCGTCATCGACGTAGATCGCGTTTATTCCGGCGTATTTCAAGGACTTTGCTTCTTTCGCTTTGATATCAACCAAAGCTTTTTCATTGATGCGGACATCTTCTATGCCCGCTCCCTTCATCAGCTCTTCCGGTTCCATGTTCTCCGTCACTTTTACCGTCGGTTTTACCCGTTTTATTATGCCCTTGATCGATTGGGACACCCCGTTCGAGGACTGGTATGAATAAAATACACCTTTGAATAACTCTTGAATCGCTTTCCTGACGCTTTTATCCGCGATGTCGCCCTTCTCCTTCGGGGTACCGCCTTGCCCGATCTCATTAAAGACATCGCTCGATTTATTATTCAGCAGGGCTTGAATAGTGATAATCTTTGTCTGGCTTTGCATCATCTTCGGGTCCACGGCACTGTACAGCGCTTTTGCCAGAGCCTTCTTGGCCTGGGAGACGGTCATTCCTTCCAAGTCTTTCAGTTCGAAGTCCCTGCTATACAGCCCTGTGACCTCGACCAAGAGATTCTTTAAATTGTTAACGTCTTGTTCTTTAAGTTCAGTCCCATCAGCAGTTAATCCCTTGTTCTGCTCCGCCAGCTTTTCAAAACACATGTCGGCCACCTGGGCGGAGCAATATCTTGCCAGGGCATACGGGTCTGCCGATCTTATCATCATCTCGTTCAGCGGCTTAAGGGCTTCCGCTATCGCTTTCCCTTCTTCCTTGCTTGCGCAGATCTCCTTCGTCCAGTCCTCATAAACACTGTCATAACATCCCTCTATGATCTTATAAACTTCGCTTGTTTCGCTTAATTCAATGCTTGTCTTGCCGTCCAAAGATCTCTCAAAATCATCAATGATCTTTCTTTTTTCAGGGGAGAGCTTATCCTTATATTTTAAAAGGACAAAATTATCAAAGGTTAATCCCCACTCCTTAACGCCGGCCCATTTCGCCCTGGCCACGCGTCCCAGCGCCTGTACCAGGTCGGCCAGACTCGCCGGCCCTCCCACATAGCTGATCCTGGCGCCTCCGGTCTTGATCGGCATCACTTTTCCATTAATTTTGAAATTATATTCGCCTTTTTCATTGACAAGTATGTCCAGCCCCCTGTACGTCCTGTCGCTTATAAGGACAACGCCTTTATGCTCAAGCGTCAGGCGTTCAACTTCCTTAAGCACCTTATTTATATTCTCCTGGCTGTCCATGTCCGAAGTATATGTAAGGACGGTAACGCCCGAATTTTTTAATCTCTTAGAAAGGGCGTCTACTTCGGTTTTGTTGTGGGCAGTAAGGATATGGAGCCTGCCTTCCTTGAAGGTCTTTTTAGCTTCGCTGACCCAATAATCATATTCCGCATTCTTGTCCCTGAAGAAGCGCAGAGGAGGCTGCTCTATCAGTTCTATCCTTTCATGGCCTTGAGTGCTCTCTAGAGTTATACGGGCCTTCACAAGCGCTTCATTCAGTTCGGCAAAAAACTCTGCCCTTAATTTCTGGATCTTCATATCATCGCGGGAGGTCCTGTCAATTATCTTAAGCCTTGTATCTACTCCGTTGTATAAGCTTTCCTTGCCGGCTAGCTTGACTATCTCACTTATCAATTCTGCCCGGGCTCTGGAATTCCCCTCGAACAGGATGTCTTCCGTCAGTTCTTTTTCCGGGACAAAGGTCGGGATATCATGTATCTTGAAGTTGAATTCCGGGTACAGTGTCTTGATTATGGAGCAGACCTCTGAAGCTGTACCCGATGAACCTCTCACCTTTGTGAAGAAACCCATTATTTCCGAGATCGTTGTTTCGGCAAATGTGGAAGAGTAGTTCTCCAGCTTCTTGCCCCAGATCAATCTTAACGCGGCATCCCTCATGCCGCCGAAGCGCATGTCCTTTTCAGGAACGTTCTCCTGGGTCAGGAACGCGAGGTCTGCGGGCCTTAAACGGTACTGGTCCGAGAACAGTTTAAGATCGTTCATCGTTTTAAGATCTTTTACGGCCTCATTGAATCTTTCCTTGAATTTATTGAACTGCGCTTCCATTTTATGTCCATTGACCTGCTCTTTTATTATATTTCCTTTGAACCATTTCTTCTTGAACTCCTTCGGATCTTCTGTGCCAACCGCCCTCCATTCATTGCACATGTAAGCGAAGCGCAGCTTATCCGCCCAGATGAACTCGTTTATCACCCCGACGGCGATATTCGCATCTACATTGGATCCTTTCATTTTTCCCGTCTCGGTCTTTATGACCTCTTCTCCTTCTGGCGAAAGCTTCCAGTCTTTCGACAAAAGCTTTTCATTATCCTTTAAGGCATCATAAATATCCTTAATGCCTAAAAGCATATCTTTGTATTGCTTGAACTGCTTTCTCACCGCATAAGTGTTGGGATCGTTGGAACCCGGAGCGGACAAAATGTAGTTCGTTACAGCCTGCTGCACGAGCGCCCAGTCAACTTCCTCCAGCCAGCCGACACCTGTTTTCATTTCGCTTCGGACCGCCGGCGTGCAAAAGTCCCTTGCAAAATCCCCGTATGAAGTGATGACAATGCCGCCATTGTTCTTTGCGCTCTTGTAGATATCGGCTATACTGGGAACTTTTTTCTCTTTCCCGTCGCTGCCGATCCTGAAACCTTCATTGCCGATTATGTAATAAATGTCCACCCCGGCGCGCCTTAAAGGTTCTATGGCCGGATCATCTTTGAGCTGGGTGACCAGCGTCGCGTCTGTAGTCAGTATGTAGTTGGGCGTCCTGTTCAGCAGCGCTTCTTCGCCCGCGCCAAGCAATGTCGGGATGCTCTTTCCCTGACCTGTTAACATGTTCAATAAGACGTTCTGGCTGCTCTGGCTACTGAAGAGGTCCAGTGCCATGAGCTGGCTGATGTAAGTCTCCTTTGATGTGGCGACCTTTACTGCCTCCCTGAAAAGTGCTCTTATTTTCGTTATATCTTCTTCGTTGATATGTAATTTATTTTTATATGTCCCCATTTCGAACTCATATTCCTTCCAGAAGTCCCATTTTCCCTTGTTGTCCAGATTGCCAAGCTCTTTCATTTTATCTTGCTGGTCATTAACGATCTTTTCCGCGCTTCCTTTAACTTCATCGGCTATCTTATCAGGGGTAAGATCTGCTTTTTTTGCCTGGGCCGGGGCCTTCTCCTTTATTTTCTCGGGGCTTTCCGGCTTCAACGCCAACGGGTCAGTTACCGGGTTCTTTTTGAACTCGTTCACCAAGCTGTACGGGTCATGGTTGCCCAGTACATATTTCATCCAGCTCGTGGCCGGGGATTTGGACCTCAGAACAAAATAATCCAGCCACTCGTACGGCCTGTTCAGGCCCTTGTCGACCAAATTCCATCCTTTCTGGGACCATCTCTTGAGCCAGGCACTGTCATCTGTCGTTGTGGTGTCAAGCCAGTTCTTTATCGCATACCAGGGGTTCAGCGGGTACTCGGCGGCTTTTGCCCAGGTATCCTGGGAATGCTTTCTCATCAGATAGTTCAAATAGCCGCCCCTCATCTCCGGGGGCACGTCGCGCAGTTTCTCGCTGCCAGTCAGTGACATCAGCCCGTACCGCCATGCGGACGGGTCAACAAGCTTAAGGGTGTTCGCCCAGAGCGAGTATTCGCCTCCGGACATAGTAAGGTAATTCGTCGCCCAGAATATGGCCATTGCAGTGCCGTAATCCCCCCGCTCCATCGCCTTGAACATATTGCGGTACCACAGAGGGGCGAAGTTCTGGTAAAGGAAGAACTGGGGCAGCAATCTTGAAATACTCCCGTCACTCTTCAGTGACACAATCGGGGTAAGTGCATCTATGGGATTTCTTTTGCCGGTGACGGTATCAATGACCGCTCCGCCCACGTTTCGCGCGAATTTAACAGGCAGCCCCACATATATCATCCATGGCATTAACATCCTCAGGGTGACCTGCTGGCAGCCATACTGGCCCAATGCCTCTATCGGCAGCATTTCCATGTTGGCGATGTTCGGCTTTCCGAATTCCCACTTGGTCGGATCAATATTATAATATTTCGCGAAGTCCTTGAATGTCGTGAATTTCTCTTTCGTGAATTTCTCCGCCGCGGGGTCGCCGACATTTATTTTCTTCTGAGTGGACAAGATCTTGCATATCTCACCTATCGTTCCGCTGATGCTCCACCCCCCGGTAAACCATCCCATTGTCAGGACAAATGTGTTTTCGTTCTTTACCTTTTTCCAGCATTTATCGTTATCCAGGAGCAATTTGATATATTCAAGAGCTTTATTGGTCTCTGCCTGCGGCAAGCCGCTGCCTTCCTGAAGGAGTTTCTTGAGCATTTCGAGGTCGCTCTTTGTTATCTTGTCAAAATTGATCCCGCTTGAGAGGTACTTCTTCACCTCGTCATTGCTTAGAGATGTCCTGCTGTCTATGGCTTGCGGGTAAAGCGTAAGGATGAGAAGCTTAAGCTGGACTTCCGGCTTTGAATAATAATCCGAGTTGTCGAGCCCGAAGCAGCTTTTTATCCCTTCAAGGAACGTGAGCGTGTTCAGTTCCGTAATGCCGTGATAGCGGGCATCCAACACGCCGGTGACGCTGGAGTCGGCCGGCTGCTCGGCGATCGACACGAAGAAATTGAAGGCTTCCTTCACCTTCTTTATATTGTTCAGCGCGTCAGATGAAATGTCCTGGCCTTCCGTGCCGTAATCAAGCGAGATGAATCCTCTGGTCTCCCATGTGGGAAGGTTCGCCTTCAGGGAATCGTCCGCATTTTTAAGAACATCATATGCTTGATAGGCGTTCATTCCTGCGCCCCGCACACCGAACATGTTTTCGCTAAAGTAGGACAAGAACCCGGTTACGACATTCTTATGTACGTGTTTATTGACAAACCAGAGATAAAAATCCCTGGGGATGGTTTCATCTATCAGGAAAGAGATTATCTTCCTATAATCCGCCAGTTTTTGGGCTTGTTCGCCGGCAGTGTTGTCCATATCTTCCCCGAGCTTTTCCATTGCGTTCGATATGATATCTTTGTTCGCGTCCGGTTTTTTTGCGTCCAGGGCATCACAACCTTCTATGTTCTTTGCTTCAGCGATGAGATCCTGATCGGACGGGCTATTCAAAAGCTTCTGCAAAATATCCATCTTGGTCTTATTCTTATCTATCTGTGACATCAGGTTGGCTATATCTGTCTGGAGGGAAAGGTATGTATTGTACAGCCCTTTATCCTTGGCATATTGAAGCTTTAACTTGGTTATCTGGAAAGGCATCGGCTTGCCCACGCTTTCGGGTTCCTGTATGTCCGCTTCCCAGACAGCGGATTCGCCGTCTATCTGGCCCACCTTCGGGCTCTTGATGAAAACAACGAACTGGTTAATGCCATTATTTTTTTTCGCGATCTTCACCAGGTCTTCCATTGTGTATTTTTTAGCGGGGTCATTGATCCCCGTAAGGTAGTCGCTGATATCTTTTTGTCCCTTCTGTGTTATCCCGCCCGGATTGAGCGACTTTAGGTTGCTCACGGCATCGTAAAGTTCTTTGTAATCTTTAAGCGACGATTGCTGGGAAGCGGTTATGTCTCTTGAGAGCATGAAGACATGAAGGACCTCTATCGGCAGTCTTCCCTCTTTATATCGCTTCATTTCGCGTTCAAGAGCCTTTTTGTCGTCGTCGGTGGCCAGTTCCTTTAACAGCGCATTTGCCGCATCCCTCTCTATGTCCGACAGATAGTCATAGAGTATCTTCACTTCCGCCGGCGTAAAAGCGCTTGCTTCGCTGTAATCCTTTAGGACATTGGAAACACATTCCATTTCTTTCTCGTTAAGTGCTGCTTTGCTTAAGGTACTGATAAGGAGGAAAACCTCCGGGGAATTAAGCGCCTCTCCTTTATTCATTTTTTCAAGGATCTTGCGGACATCTTCATCAGCGCCTGACTTGCTTTTCACTATTCCGATGAAAGTTTGGTCCTTAAATACATATGAGCCGATAAGCTTTCCCAGGGCCTGTTTAAGTTCTTTCTTATCTTCGCCAATGGCCTTTATCTTTTCCTGTATGAAGGGAGGATTGATTATGCCGCAAGGTATCGGGGATGTGCCCATGCTTGCAATAATGGCAAGGTATTTGATGTCCGCCCCGGTCAAATATGTTGGGTTAACATAGTCAGCACCGATCTTTTTTGCGTTCTCCTGCGAAGGCAGGAATATTTTCTGCTGATTAAGCGTGTAAACGAAATACGGTATGTCGCCGGCTTTCAACGGCTTTAGTGACTGGACGGTAAAGTTTATCGGTCCGGACACTGCCGGCACATGTTCCTTGTTGTCTGCTGTTTTTTTTGCTTTGTTTTTAAGGGCGCTGTCAAGGTCACTTGTCCAGAACAGGATCTCCTTTGATTCTTTCCGATGATTATCCGGAGAAAGCTTGCTTACGTAATTATCCCTGTTGTTTTCAAGAGTTTCGGTCTGCGGGGCATTAAGAAGAAGGCGGCTGCTGTAATTGAAAAGGGCGGAGGCCACTTGATCGTTCCCGATCTTTTCGCCGTCCTTGGTTGGCGAAAGGAAAGTAATCCCTTTTCCCGGATTTACCTCGATCGTTTGCAGGCTTTTTACAAGATCGTCCCATCCCGTGATCTTGTTGAATTCATCCAGATTATCGATCCTTGACCACGTGCCGCCCACCTTTTCCATGACGCAGGAATATTTGGGTTCTTTTGATGATTCTAATTGGTTGGGCTGGAACTCTTTTATGAAAACAACCAAGAATTTGGCTTTTTCGAACTTTGCGGCTTCATTTTCCAGGACTTTCGGGTATTTTTTCGCCGCCGCCTCCGCCCTGTCCAGGTCTCCTTCTTCCATGGCAAGCAGATATTCCCCATAGGCATTGATCATGTTCTGGAATTCAACTTTTTGATCGCCGTTGAAATAACTTTTCTGGGCATTAAGATAGGCTAAAGCTCTTGAATATTGTCCGCTGTTTACGTATTTGAATACTTGTTTGCTGATCTCTTTGATCTTTTTCTGAGCAGGGCTCTCAATAACATCACTAAAACGATGCTTGACCCCCTGACCTGCGCCGGTCGGGTTATGATTGTTTTGGATGGCGTCAGTAAATCTCCCCATTACTAAACCTCTTTTACTTTTTTACTGTTCCCTTGCATAATTGATCGAGAAGCAAATAAAACCCGTCCTTTACCCCATCCGGTGTATTTTTGTAATTAATTTTTCCCACTTTTAAAGCCTTCTCTATGTTGGAGATCATGGTCTTATCCGTTAGATAAGGATTAACAAGAGAGATCAGCGTAACCGCGCCAGACAATTTTTGGTCCACTGTTAATGATGTCTCAGTATCGAAACCGTCCAAGTACGCTCCTAAATATTCAGTAACAGTATCTATATTTGTCCGAGTAGCTCCGGTTGGATATTGCTTCTTGTATTCCTCCGTGATCTTAGCGGCTGTCATGAATTGCGTTTCGTCTGATTTACCTGTTGGCGGAGGGGTTATGTTGTCAGGGATCTCTTGCTTATTCGTCGCTATCTTCTCAAATGCTTCCATTATGCCTTGAGCCGCCTGTAAGTTCTCCTTGGTCTTGTATCGATACAGCGTATTAATGCAATTAGTCACTAACCCCTTTACTATGTCATAACCGAATAGGTCCTTGTTCTCAATGGCAAACATTGCTTTATCTTTAACCCGGGGATCCAAAAGCAACTTCTCATAGGCTATCAATCCTGCGGTGAGAATGATAAATTCTCGTTTTTCCGATCCATTTATCGTTTTATCCTTGGCTTTCGGCATTAATTCCGAATAGCGCGTTTCCATTGCCTGGACATATTTACTTATTTCCGCTTGGTATTGGATAGGGGTCAGCGAGGACTTTAATGTGCCGTCAACCTCGGTGGCCGACTCGAATTCCTTCTGCCCCGGGATCTCTATTTTGCCCGTAGTTTCGTTAGATTTTGCTGCCGAGCTCGTGTTCTCTTCCTTCCCTTTAACTTTTTCACCCTTCACCAAATTCATTTTTTTCGCATTTTCCCCAAATACCCACACAAAAATATCATCCAATTTCGCAGAAGAAGGTTTTCCTATGACCCCTGCTCCCGGCAGGATCTTTCCCGCATCTTCTTCCTTTAACTGCCCTAAAAAGCTCAATGTAATAAAGAAGACACCCAGCTTGTCATTAGAGATCGCTTTGCCATCACTTTCACTAATTTTTAAATTAGATAGGATCATTTTGGCTGTTGACTGCAAGTATGGATCAACAGCACTTAAAAGGGTAGAGAAGCTTGCCCCCTTCAGATCACTTCTATTAAACGTTTTAACCGCATCTCCTTTATTTACTAACGTAAATTTATCCGCCGTTAGGTAAGCATTAATAACCGTTTCCGGTTGGCCGGTTGCATTTGCAATGTCTGCGATAACATATTTAAAATATTCAACATCCTCTTCTGTGATGGATTGATCTCCCGCTACTGCTCCATGTTTGTTAACTTTGGAGGCATCTCCTCCCACGCTTAAAAGATTAAAGGCTTCTTTTGTCATTCCGAGGGCCTCTGCTTCTGTCCAATTCAATTTTCCATCCTTTAAATCATTGCGAAGTTCAGCTTCTTTATCCTTTCCTACCCAATTTATAAGAAAGCGGTAAATCTTATTTTCTAAAGGGATTGCAAATTGAGATGATTTTACTTCGGCTTCTGAGGTTGCACCTGGGACTGGCGATTTACCCTTTTTATTTTGATCATCTTGAATTATTGAATCTAAAGTAGCATCGCCATTGTCTTTCGACGCTAATTTATTTTCTTCAGGTTTTTGGCCAAGAGTAGACAATAAAGCTTCTATTAAAGCATCCCCGGTCTTGCCGTTAAGTCCATTAATTTGTTCAAGAGTTAAACCTTTTTCCTTTAGAGCTTTCAAAACATTATCAATATTATAAGTAGCGTTATTTCCTTTGTTTTCTAATGCAGCATTTAACGCGGTTAGGGTTGTAGCAAGTTGTGCTTTATTTTGACATCCATTTAATGCGTTTTTAATGAACGTCCTCTCTGTATCCGCAGTTTTATCGTCCTCACCGATTGTTACTGCGATACCCCCAAGAATAACCTTTATACCTTTAGCTGCTAGCTTAACTACGCCGGATATGAGGCCCGCAGTTTGGCCGTCCCGGATCTTACTGATATCCCCTGATCCAATTTTTAACACATTAATATCTGCCATTTTTACCATCCTCCTTAATAACAAAACACAGCTCGGAGGCATTAAAAGACTTCCGAGCTTCTTACACTATTATATTCGTGTCTTTAAGCCAAAAACTTGCATGAAATTTCGATTCTCCCCTTATATCCTGATGTGCTGATTTCCTGATAATCATCCCGATTCCCCTCTACATATATATCGTAAAAATAGTCCATAAATTTCAGATTTAAAGCTATTAAAATGAGGTGCGAGGTGTGAGATGCGAGATGCGAAAATACCTCTCGTCTCCCGTCTCGCATCTCCCATCTCTTATTTGCTTATTCCTCATCGTCTTTGAAGACCTCTTTCTGAAGGAATTCGTAGTCTTTTAGCCACGTTTTATCCCCGTTTTCCGCCGATCTTTGGGCCATTTCCTTGAATTCCGCGTTCCTGTCGGCGAACCACTCGTAAACCCAGGCGAATTTCTCGAGCGGGTTCTCGTCCCAGGGCTGCTTTTTCGTCTTCCCGTTATCCACGATAATCTCCCCGAAAATGTCCTCGTTCTTGGCAAGCGATTTCAGGCTGAACCTGTCCAGAATGTCCTGCCACCTGTCCTTTGGGATCTCAATCTTCATTGTGGCTATCTGGTACATCCTGTTGCCGGGCGCGAAATACTTCCTGAATTCGGTCATGTTGTACCCGGTGTCAGCTATGAATTCCATGAATTTCGTCATTTCGAGGTTAAAATGGTTGACGGCATGGCCTATTTCATGGGTCAGGACCTCGGGGATCTCTTTAAGCTCGAGGTTATCGAACAGGTATATCCTCTTATTATCGCTATCGTAAGCGCCTCCCGCGTGGACAAGCGTTTTCAGCAGTCTTACCCTGGCTTCCCTGTTCTTCACTATCTGCTTCACCCCGATAAGATGATGCCTTTGTTTGCGTTTCTTGAATCTCTTCAATATCTCTTCGACAACAAGGAGCTCCGGGGCGTTGAATTTGACATCTGTATCAAGGATCTCTATGCCGAATTCCCTGGACACTCTTTTTCTTATAGGTATCCCGTCCGGAACAGGGACTGCATCCGGCACGGTCTTCGGCGCGATCGAAGTCGCCACCAGAGTGTAATTGATAGGCGTAGTAAGGACATTATTTATGCGCGGTACTTCCACACAGAGTACCTCCTATATGTTTATCGAGGGAAATCGGATGAAACTTGCGTCCTCACCCCTTTTATTCCCCTCTCCATCTATGATGGAGAGGGGAGCAGAGCAAAAACTACATTAGATTGATGATAGTATGAAACCTAGGGGTGAGGGGCTTACTTTACCAGCATTGTCCCTATGCCGCGGTTGGTGAATATCTCCAGTAAAAGCGAGTGGGGAAGCTTGCCGTCTATTATATGGACGCGGTTCACTCCGGAAGCAATAGCATCGAGGCCGTAGCTGACCTTAGGGATCATTCCGCCTGAAATTATCCCTTTTTTGATCATTGCCTTCGCGCTGCCCGGATCGATCTGGGAAAGGAGCTTCCCGCTCTTATCAAGCACTCCGGCAACATCCGTCATAAGTATCAATTTGTCCGCCTTAAGGATCTTCGCGATGGCCGAAGCCGCGGTATCCGCGTTGATATTGTAGAGCTTGTTGTCCGAGCCGATACCTATCGATGACACGACCGGTATTTTGCCCTTTTTAAGGGCCTTGAATAGCTTTGATTTTTTTATCCTGTCAACCTCGCCGACGAACCCGATATCGAGCTTTTTATTCACAATGAGTTTTTTCGCCTTTATAAGCCCGCCTTTTCTCCCTGAAAAACGGATGGGGAAACCGCCGTGCTTTTTTATCAATTTAACAATATCGGAATTGACGCGGGATAGCGAACGCTCCACGACTTTCATTGTCTCCGGGCTTGTCTTGCGGAATCCCATGACAAATTCTACCTTGATATTCTTCTTCTCGAGCATCTTGTTGATCTCTTTGCCCCCGCCGTGCACAAGTATCACTTTTATTCCGACAAGATTAAGAAGGACTATGTCCTGGATGACCTTGTCCTTCAGCTCGGGGTCCGTCATAGCAGCTCCGCCGTATTTCACGACAAAAAGATTGCCGTGGAACTTCCGCAGATACGGCAGCGCCTCAATAACAGCTTCCGCTCTTTTTATCAGGAATTTATACACTTCTCATCTCCCATCTCTCATCTCGCATCTCTATGTGTGATACTTTGCGTTTATCTTGACGTAATCATAAGTCAGATCGCATCCCCATGCGGTCGCAATGCCCGTTCCCTGCCCGAGGATTATATTTATCAGGACCTCTTTGCCCTTAAGATGCTTCTTGGCCTCTCTCTGGTCGAAAAACACCGCTTTTCCTCTGTTGACCACCTGGATCCCCCCGATGTAGACATCCACAAGGTCCGGTTTAAGGTCTGCGCCGGAATTGCCTGACGCAGCCATGATTCGGCCGAAATTCGGATCCTCCCCGAATATCGCGGATTTGACAAGGTCCGATCCTGCCACCGCTTTCGCTATAAGTTTCGCGTCATTCGCGGACCTGGCCCCGCCGACCTTCACTTCTATCAGCTTGGTCGCTCCTTCGCCGTCTCGGGCGATCTCTTTTGCCAGATGGACGCAAACATGATCGAGCGCCTCCTTGAAATCCTTTTCATCCTTTCCTCTCAGGGTCTTGTTCTTTGCCGTGCCGTTCGCAAGGATAAAAACGCAGTCATTCGTGGACATGTCCTTATCAACGACCGTCATATTGAACGACTTATCCACGGATTCTTTCAGGTAAGTTTTTAAGCTTGAAGACGGTATTTGCGCATCGGTAGTTAAAAAACAAAAAAGCGTCGCCATGTTCGGCGCGATCATCCCCGCGCCTTTCGCTATGCCGCCGATAGTTATCGTTTTCCCGCCGGCCTTGAATTGAACAGCGATCTCTTTTCTTCTCGTATCCGTCGTCAGAATCGCGTCCGCGGCATCCCCTCCGCCGCCTGCTGACATCTTTTTTGACAGCATCCGTATCCCGTTAAGGATGTTCTTCAAGGGGAGCCTGGAACCAATAGTGCCGGTCGAAGCCACAAGAACGTTCTCGCTGTTGATATTGATCGCGCTCGCCACAGCTTTTGCCATTACCTGCGCATCTTCCAGCCCTTCGTTTCCCGTGCAGGCGTTCGCGCAGCCTGAATTCGCAATTATCGCCCGGGCCTTCCCGCTCTTTATGTTCTCCATGCTCACAAGTATCGGAGCGGCCTTGACTTTGTTGGAAGTGAAAACAGCAGCAGCATCCGCCAGGACATCGGAATAGATCAAAGCGATGTCCTTCTTGCCGGATCTCTTGACCCCGCAATGCATCCCGGATGCCTTGAATCCTTTTGGAACAGTTATGCCGCCTTTAATGTTTTTCAATTTTATCTCCTTCAACTCACCCCTGCCTCACTTTGTTCGGCACCCCCTCTCTTTCTAAGAGAGGGGGATCAGGGGGTGAGTTCTCTACGGATATACCGCTATCTGCTCAAGCCCTGTTGTTTCCGGCAGGCCGAACATGATGTTCATGTTCTGGAGCGCTTGGCCGGAAGCGCCTTTAACGAGGTTGTCTATCGCGGACAGGACAATGATGTTGTTCGTGCGTTTGTCGTACTTTACGGCTATGTCGCAGTAATTCGTCCCGTAAACATATTTTGTTGACGGCAGTTTTCCCTCAAGCACGCGGATAAAATGCGTCTTTTTGTAAATATCCTTGTATATCTTTGTCAGTTTTTTCTCATCGACGGCCTTGCTTGCTTTTGCATATATCGTGGATAATATGCCGCGCGTCATCGGCGTCAGATGCGGCGTGAAAGTGATCTTAATGCCTTCTCCGAGTTCCTGTTCTATCTCGGGAGTATGGCGATGCGACGCGACTTTATAAGCTGATATTGCCTCGTTGCAATTCGGATAGTGAGTTTCTTCGGTCGGAGATTTCCCCGCGCCTGAGACCCCCGATTTCGCGTCCACAATAATGCTGTCGGTATCGATAAGTCCTTCTTTGACAAGGGGATAAAGTCCCAGGATCGACGCAGTAGCATAGCAACCCGGATTAGCGATAAGCTTTGCCCCGCTGACTTTTTCTATCTCAGGAAGACCGTAAGCCGCCTTGCTTAGAAGATTTTTGCTCGAGTGCTCCATCTTGTACCACTCTTTGAAGACTTTCGCATCTTTGAAACGGTAATCGGCGCTCAAGTCGATGACGTTTGCTCCGGCCTTGAGTATTTTCGGAGCGATGTTCATCGCCATTCCGTTCGGGAGCGCCAGGAAAACAACATCAACTTCCTTGGCCAGCTTCTCGATGTCAGGCGCTTTGTAAGTCAGGTCCGTTATGCCTTCCAGGTGAGGATAAACATCGGATATTTTCTGGTTCTTGTGGGATTCCGACGTGACAAATACAAGTTTTACTTCCGGATGGCGCAGCAGAAGCCCCACAAGGATCTCTCCCGTGTAACCTGACCCTCCTATTATTCCAACTTTTATCATTTAATGAAACCTCCTTACGCGGAACTTCTGGATATCGATCGGCTCATCCTCCCCTATCCACGCTTTCTGCCTGCAGATCGCTATTTGCCTCTCCGGGGTGTCCACACCTTCCAGATCTGGAAGCAAAAGCCCGCGCCTTCCTCCGCTGTGCACTATTATACCGTATTTTTTCGGATCGAGCTCATCGATATTTGAGACCGGTTCCGGTTTTGTCAGGACGTCAACGGATATTTCAAGTTCCGAAAGTTCATCTTTTTTTACAGGCGGAAATCTCGGGTCCTTTGTCGAAGATTCTATGGCGTTCGATATTATTTCTTCTGCTATGCTTGCCTTTGTCGGAAGGAATGTGCCGATGCAGCCACGCAGCTGCCCTTTTTTGTGGAGTGAAACGAAAACACCCGCCGTCCCTTTCAATTCCGCCGGAATCTCCGCAGGCGGATTTAACCTTTTTCCTTCGTTAATGTAAGTCTCTATGGCTTTTCTGGCTAGATCAACTTGAGGACTTGACATCAAAAGTAGCTACCATATATCCCACGCCGAACGGTCCCTCATATGAAAGGACTTCCGGAGTGACTTCCAAACCTTTAATCGCGCCCATCAGGATAACTATCGACCTGAGCCCGCACTCGCCTGCCGCCTCGATCATGTCCGGGTCCATATTGAGAATGCCTTCAGCCTCATTTTTTCCGACCAGTCTCACTATCTCTTCATCGAATTTCTTTCCTTCAGGATTGAAGCCTGCCGGGGCATCCAGTGTCAGCCTGTGAGAAAGGTCCCCGCTCGCAATGACCGCCACTTTCTTGCCCAAATTATCCGAAGCAGCCCTGATCGACTCGCCGAAATTATAAAGGTCCTTGTACGGAAGAAATGCCAATGCTATCGGGACTATCGGCTTCTTGAATCCAGCCATTGTCGGGTAATACATCGGCACGATGACCCCGTGATCAAGAAGCGTCTCCGAGATATGCGACACATCCATGTTCTGCTTCCTTGCTTCTTTGATTATCTCGTTCCCGAGGACCGGGTCGCCTTTGAAGGAAAAAACCGGCTTATCCGCCCCGAAATAGCCTAGATTCCCCTCGAAAATATGGTTCACATAGACCGGTATCGAGATCTGCGAAACATTGCCGTGAGGAGTGATTATCACAACAGAATCGATCTCCTTGGCTTTGAGCCTCTTTCCGACCTCTTCAAGGGCCTTTTTTGTTTTGCTTACCTCTTTTACCCTGGTCCCGCCCACAGCCGGGATGATGACAGGAGGATGAGGAAGTATCGCGCCGTAAACTATCGCCAATAAAAACACCAACCTTTCACAACTTTGAAGCTATGATATAATACTTTAAATTCAACTTCAAGCCCTTCGATTCTCTCAGGGTAAAAAGGGGACTTATGACTTTAAAGATAAGCATTTCCGGGGTCCGCGGCATAACCGGCGCATCGCTCACCGACGAGGTCATCTCTGATTTTTCAAAAGCTTTCGCCGCATATATCAAAAAAGGCGCTGTTATTGTCGGCCGGGATCCAAGGCCTTCGGGTGAAAAAATAAAAGATATCGTCATCTCCGGCCTTAACAGTTCCGGGATCAATGTCATATATTTAGGCGTATGCCCCACTCCGACGGTCCAGTTAATGGTCAAGGAGCTGAAAGCTGACGGCGGCATGATCATTACCGCAAGCCATAACCCCGGGCAGTGGAATGGTCTCAAATTCGTCAGAAAAGACGGCATATTCCTGAACAAAGAGGAAGCTGAAAGACTGATCGAGATATACAGGAAAAGATCTTTCATTGCCTCCAACAAAAAGGGCAGTTTAAAGGTACAGGATAAACCTCTAGCCCCCCATATCAAAAAAGTTCACGGATGCATTGATGTGAATAGCATCAGAAAAAATAAATTTAAGGTTGTCCTCGACAGCTGCAACGGAGCGGGATCGGAAATAACTTTAATGCTCCTTAAAGAACTGGGCTGCGATGTCATCGAGCTTTATACTGACCCCGGCAAGCCTTTCCCTCATGATCCCGAACCCATCCCCGAAAACCTGAACGCTCTCTGTGAAAAAGTAAAGGGATCGGGCGCAGACATCGGATTTGCTCAGGATGCGGACGCGGATAGATTGGCTGTAGTCACGGAGAAAGGTATTGCGCCGGGTGAAGAATATACCTTGGCGATCGCGGTGCAACATATATTATCAAAGAATAAATCCGGCGGCCAGAAAGTTGTCACCAACCTGTCCACCAGCATGATGGTGGACGATATAGCGAAAAAATACGGTGCAAAGGTGGTCAGGACAAGGATAGGCGAAGTGAACGTTGCCGAGGAAATGGTCAAGCAAAAAGCCCTTATCGGCGGGGAGGGCAACGGCGGGGTCATGTACCCGAAGGTTGGCTATGCCCGCGACAGCTTGATCGGCATAGGACTTATACTTGAAGCTCTCTCCTCTTCGGGTAAAAGCATTTCTTCCGTCCTGGAAGGCCTGCCTAAATACTTCATAGTAAAGAAAAAAGTGGATTGCCCTTCAAAAGCAGAAGCTGATTCACTGATAAATAAAGTGAGATCGAAATTTTCAAATGAACGGCTTGATCTTACAGAAGGGGTCAAGATCATATATTCAAATGCCTGGGTGCACATAAGGGCCTCGAATACCGAACCTGTCGTCAGGGTGATCGCAGAAGCAGAAAGCAGAAATAAAGCCCTGGAATTGATAAGTAAGGTGATCGGCAGCTAGTCAGCGGTTCACTTTTTCACGCTCTCAGATACCCTTGATTTCGGGATGTCCAGAAGGTTCGCCGTCATATCCTCTGATCCGGTCTTTTTATAGAAAATATTCACGAGGTTCTTTTCGATGTCATTCTTAAAGTCTAAGAGGCTTTCCGTCTGCGAAGACTGCAGGCTCTCGAACACCATTTTGCTGCCAAGCTGAACATCTTTCAGCGTTATCGTGCTTCCTCCGCAGGTAAGCACTGCATTTTCCATCACGCATTCAAGCTCGCGGTAATTCCCCGGCCAGCTGTAACTGCCAATGGCCTTTAATGCGTCGAAACCTATTCCGTCTATCCTTTTGCCGTATTTTGCAGAATAGCTGTCAATGTATGCGCCGAGAATATCGGGAAGATCTTCCTTTCTTTCCCTTAAGCTCGGAACGGTTATTTTTTCCCAATCATTGAATATTTCGCCGGCCTCTATCTTTTTAGCGCCCGCGATCAACTTCACTTGTCTTCCGAGGGCCTTGTTCTTTATGTAATCCAAGATGCTTGCCTGATGCTTTTCATCGGCGGCGCTGAACCTCTCAAAATAAATAATGTCCGAGGAAGCGAGGGCTTCCTGGAGGACCATCCAGAATATGTTCTCAATGCTTTCTTTCTTATAGGTGAGCATGTCGATCGATGTTGTTTTTTTGCCCCTGCCGGAATAATCGCATATTATCTTCACAAGGCTTAAAATATCGGTCCCAGGCTCGGAAATAAAAAGGATGTTCTTTCTTTCCTTTACCGCGAATTCGAGATTTTTCAACAAAGTCCTTATTTTATTACCGCTCCCCTGCAGCCATTCTCCAAGCCTTGAGGCCGGCATTAATCGAGCGCCTTCTCCGCGCGAAAGATTTCTGCTGACGGAGCCAAGCAGTCTTTCGCTTGAAGCAGGCTTCCTTATAAAGTCAGCTACGCCTATCTTCGAGGCCTCTACGGCTTCGGGTATGGTAACGGCCGAAGAAAGCATTAGGACAGGAGTGTCCGGAGAATGCTTTTTTATCTCTTTATATAATGAAAGCCCGCCCGCATCCTTCATGTCGCAGTCAATGACGGCAAGGATGCCGGGATCCTCTTCAATGCTTTTTAAAACCCCGCTGCGGCTTGAGGCTGTTTCGACTTCATAGGTTTTCTTAAGCAGCGAAAGTACTTCCTGATCATTGCTGAATATTAATATCTTGTTTTTTTTCATATCCATTACTTATACTTAACTTTTATGGCTTTCATTCGATTATATCATCCGTTAAGAGACCGGTAAAGTTACGATAACTGTAGTGCCCTTGCCTGCTTCACTTTGAATATCGATCGTCCCCTTATGCTTATTTATAATTCCATGAGTAACAGTAAGGCCGAGCCCGGTGCCGTAATGCTTTGTCGTAAAGAAAGGATCGAAGATATGATTCAAATGCTCTTTCTGTATCCCGTGCCCCGTGTCCGTTATCTTCACGGTAACGGATTTTGACGGCTTGTTT
>Ga0315291_10000283_pt1 | contig 65568 bp, 43 predicted proteins | sample YL17G12_20_MG_FD_203070 | JGI IMG/M metagenome (GOLD analysis project Ga0315291, IMG submission 203070) | Sediment microbial communities from Yellowstone Lake, YNP, Wyoming, USA - YL17G12_20 | ecosystem: Environmental > Aquatic > Freshwater > Lake > Sediment | place: USA: Wyoming | collected... | reverse complement strand
TAAACGAAGGTGCTGTCGAACTCATAGACCCCCGTATAAACGATATCGACAACCTGGAAGGATATGGAACGTCTCTTGGGAATACCGTCGGAGCCTGCGGTCGTTTCGAGAGTCCCCGTTGTCGCGGCTACCTGCGAGCCGATCATCTCCTTGAGAATCGCCTCCCGGTCATACTCATCGGTCGTCTCGTCCGGCTTCGCGGCGACACCGATTCCCACGAATCCCCCGATTTTTCCAGGCGCATCAGGAACCTCAAACGACGGCTCACCCGGCATCGGCCCCTGGCGCATCAGGCTCTTCTTGAATCCCGTAACGCGGGCCCGGCGGCCGGGCTCAATCCCCCAGATGACCACCGGACGAACATTCCCCTTGCCCACGTGCAAAAGACCCGGGGAAGAGAGGGTGGCCGTAGCGGTCTCGACGATATTGGCCTGTTCGAGCTGCTCGATGAACTCCGGATAGCGCTCAAACGTGGTCCCGACGGGCGCCCCCATCGCCACATCGCCGATCATCTCCACCGCACTCTGCTCCAGTGCGGCGATGAAACCGGTGAAAATGCTGGCCACGACGATGAGTAAAGAGACCGACATCGCCACGGCCGCAATGCTCAAAAGGACGATCCGCCGCCTGCGAAGGTACTTCAGCCAAAGGAATAGCTTTAACATTCGAGGATCAGGATAACATAGTTTCGACCGTCCGGAACCATCCACTGGTTTCCATGGCGAAATTCAGTCGCTTACACCGATTCTAAGTGAGATCTCTGGTCCACACCGGCGCGCTACACGCCTTGTCATTTCGACCGGAGGCCGAAAGCCGGAGCGGAGAGGGTTCCCAAACGCGAAACAACGCGTTTGGGGTCCCAGAAATCCGGCCACGAATGAGAGACGCGCCATATCCGCAGCCAGATGTCTCGACTGCGCTTCGCTCCGCTCGACATGACAGACGACGAGATACTCCTTCGTAGCTCGTACAACTACACAGCCATACTCCGCGCTGCGCTATTTGTTCTCTGCCGGGACGGGCTTCAGAAGGGGGAACAAGATCACGTCCCGAATCGTGGTGGCGCCGGTCAGAACCATGACCAGCCTGTCGATCCCGATCCCGAGCCCTCCGGCCGGAGGCATACCGTATTTCAACGCGGTGATGTAATCGATGTCCATCTTGGTCAGGGATTCCTCCTGGCCGCGAAGCTGATGCAGAAAATTCTCGTATTGCTGGGCGGGGTCGTTCAACTCGGTGTAGGCGTTGGCCAGCTCCATGCCCGCGACAAACAACTCGAAGCGCTCGGCGTATCTCGGATCGGTCCGGCCGCGTTTGGCGAGCGGACACAATACCGCCGGATAGTCAATCACGAAGGTCGGATTGATGAGCTTGTCCTCGACCGTGGCTTCGAACACCTCATTGACGACGACGGCGTCGTCCATCGTGGCCTCCTCCAACTGAAGCCCGCGTGCCTTGGCCCGGACAGCCTGGATGTCGTCAATGTCGCAGCCGCCGTATTCTTTCAGCAGGTCCGCGTACTTCGCCCGTCGCCAAGGGCGGGTAAAGTCGATTTCGAGCTCGCCGTACGGCAATTTCGTCCCCAGGCAAAGAGCCTCGATACAGGCACCGATCAGCTCCTCCGTCAGGTCCATCATCACGTGATAATCGCCGTAGGCCTGGTACGCCTCCATCATGGTGAACTCAGGGTTGTGCTGGCGATCGAGCCCTTCGTTGCGGAAATTCCGATTGATCTCAAAGACCCGTTCCATGCCGCCGACCAGCAGCCGCTTGAGGAACAGCTCGGGCGATATCCTCAGGTACAAATCCAGATTCAGGCTGTTGTGATGCGTGATGAACGGCCGGGCGGCCGCTCCGCCGGCGATCACCTGCATCATGGGCGTTTCGACCTCGACAAATCCTCGGGAGACGAGGAACTGGCGGATCGTCGCCACGACGGCGCTGCGCTTTTGGAAGCGCTCCATCACTTCCGGATTCGCCCACAGGTCGACGTACCGCTGCCGATACCGCTGATCGATGTCGGCGAGGCCGTGAAACTTCTCGGGGGGCTGATACAGACACTTGCTTAAGAACGTGAGCCCCCCTTCTTCCGCCCAGATCGTGATCTCGCCGGTCTTGGTCTTGCCCAGCCGGCCGGCGGCCCCGAGGATGTCACCCAGATCCAGCAGCTTGGCGAGCGGCCATTGCTCGGTCAGCAGACTCTTGCTCAGGCCGACCTGAATCGTGCCGCTGCGATCCCGTAAGGTGAGGAAAATCAGCTTGCCGATATCCCGCAGCAGAACGATTCTGCCCGCACACCGGGCCCGCTGACTCTCCTCACCGTCCTTGTATCGGGCCTTGACGGCCGCGGCCGGCTCGACGTCCTCGTACCGGGAGCCGTAGGGGTCGATCCCCAGTTCCCGGATCCGAGATAGTCTCTCCTGTCTTTGCTGCTCGAATCTGTCCGTGTCGGCTGGATGGCCCAAACTCTTACTCCTGAAGAACGAGTGCCGGTCCCTTCGTGCTCAGCGAGCCGGTCTCGATCAGCTTCGTCCGGGCGACGAGGACCGCCACGGCCAATTGCGGATCCGCCTGGAGAGTCTCCGGCGCTTTATGCTTGTTGGGTGCGGTTTTGCCGTCCTCGCGGGTGGCCTGCACGAGCACATCGTTGTCCCGCTGGACCTCGAGCATGCGCTTGAGCTCATCGCCGGTCAGGTTCACTTCGACGTCGGGTCCGACACCCCAGTCTTTGCGCCCTTCTTTCTCGACTTCTTCACGGCTCTTGACGCGCTGCCCGGACGGCAGATGATAGTACGCCATGGTATATTTCAGTTGCGAGCCGCCGCCGGTATAGTGGGTAATCCCCTGGACGCTGCCCTTTCCATGCGTCCGGCTTCCGACGAGAACGGCCCGCTCATGCTTCGGGTCGGCCAAAGCCCCGGCCACAATCTCCGACGCGCTGGCCGAGCCCGCATTGATCAGCAGCACGAGCGGATAGCCCGGGTGCGTCCCGCGACGGTGGGCGTACTCGAACGAGGGGATCATGTTCGCTTTGGGCTGCGTGCGAACGATCAGGCCCTCGGAGACGAACTTATCGACGATCTCCACGGCGCTGTCCAGCAGACCGCCCGTATTGAAACGAAGGTCCATGATGAGGGCTTTGAGGCCTTTGGACTCCAGCTCCCGGAGAACATTCTCCAGGTCGCCGGCCGTCTCGCCGGAGAAACTGGTAACGCGGACGTAGCCGATCTTCTCGGCTTCATCGATCATGTACAGCCAGTTGCCGGTCTCGGTCCTCTCCCAGCCCCGAATCGTCGGGACGACGATCCGGTCCCGGGTAATCGTGACCGTCCGGGGGTCCTGGTTGGCGCCCCGCCGAATCGTCAGCGTGACCTTGGTGTTCTTGGGGCCCGTGATCTTCTTCACGGCGCACATCAGGCTCATATCCTTCGTGGGGATGCCATCCACGGCTTCAATGACGTCGCCCGCGTCCAGGCCGAAGCGGTGAGCCGGCGTATCCGGCAAAAGACTGGCGATCGTCAACATGCCCTTCGGCTTGGAGATCTCAATGCCGATACCCGTGAACTCATTCGTCATCAGCTTCTCGAAATCCTGCACCTGACGAGGCCACACAATGACCGTGTAGGGATCCAGCGTCGCGAGGGCCGCTTCGGCGAAATGGGCGATTAGCGGCTGTCGTGATAGCGATACAGTGGTGTCGTTCAAAGCCAGCACCTTGTCGAGAGTGCCCAGGAATTCCTCCTTGCCAAATCCCTGGACCGACTTCTCGACCTCATCGCGCAGGCCGGCCAAAGCCGCCGACCAGGCCGACAGTTTCTCCGGCTCCGGCGGCTTCCACGCATTCGCGCTATTGGGATCAGAGCCATGGGCGTACGTGCTGGCCAGGACCTCCGCCAGAAGCTCGCAGCGATTGATCGCCTTCAACGCCATCTGGGGATAATCGACGCTGTTGACGTAGTGCAGGTTGAGGGCTTCAATCGCCCGCTCCAGCATTTGCTTTTCCACGCCTTCGTACCGCTCCTTGCGGCTTTCGCAGGGGCTGTCCTGGAAGGAAGCGGCAATGCCGGCACGATCCAGAAGCTCCTCGGCGTGGTCGGAATATCCATGGTTGTTCGGATCGATGGCCGGCAGCCAATAGAAGTAGCTCGTGTACGCATCGAGCCATCTGCTTTCGGCACCCAGGGCGGCGCTGCGATCCACCGCTTCCTGCATCGCCTTCGTCACGAACGAGTCGGAAAGGAGTTCCTTCCTCTGCTGGTCGTTGGCGATCTCACTTGCCCTGGCAATGACAGCGAGCACATCGGGGATATCATTGGGCTCGTTGGGGTCACGAGGCTTACTGTTGCCGATGGTCTCGACGTCCCCCTTGTCCGAGGCGACCCGATCGGGCCTTTCCAGGACACCTGCGGACTTGAGCTTGTTCAGCTCCGCCAGCTCCTTCGCGAAAGCCTCCTGCCGCTCCGTTTTGCGGTGACTATCGATGTCCTCGTACTGCCGAACAATGCCCTGGAGCTGCTGGGCCCGGGCCTGGTCGGACAGTCCCACCTGCTGCGTGAGCTTCTCGGCCTCGGTGAAGCGTCCCTGGTAAATCATCCGGCAGGCAGCCACGACGGTGTCAACCTGCGCGGCGTCGTCCTTGGTGATAACCGTGGGCTGTGCGCCAACCGGGGCCGCCTTGGCCACGCCGGTTTTTCCCGCCTGGGCGAGGCAATCGTAGCCGCCGAACCAGCACAGGAAGACCAGGACGGAAACCGAGGAAAGCAAAAGCATGGATGTGACGGGGGCCCTGCGCATCCCCACGATGCCCCGACCGCTCGTGAAGATCAGTCTTCTCAGTCTTTCAGATGCCAACGAATGCTCCTTTCAACCGCGAGATTCTGGCGTTACTCAAGGAAACCTCACCCGTGCTCACCGATGCAGGCTGCACTCCAGCACACAGGCACTGTCCGGCCCTACGCCCGTGAGTTCGGGATTGTTCACAGACACTCCGCCGCTTTTCCGGCACAACCCAGCACATGGAGTTTGTGCCGCACCATCTCTCGGATGGCGTCCCGGCCGGGGCCGAGGTACTTGCGCGGGTCAAACTCCCCGGGTTTCTCCGCAAAGACCTGGCGAATCTTGGCGGTCAGGGCCATCCGCAGGTCCGTATCGATATTGACTTTGCAGATCGCCATCTTCGACGCCTTGGTCACCATAGCCTCCGGGACACCCATGGCATCCGGCATCTTGCCGCCGTACTTGTTGATCAGCTCTTTGAATTCCGGTAAAACGCTGCTGGACCCGTGCATCACCAGGGGAAAGCCCGGCAGCTTTTCACCAATCTTTTGTATCACGTCAAAGGCAATCGTGGGCTCGCTCTTGAATTTGTACGCCCCGTGACTGGTGCCGCACGCGACCGCCAACGAGTCACAGCCGCTCTTTTCCACGAACTCCACCGCCTGGTCCGGGTCCGCCAGATGTTTGCTCACGTCATCGACACCCACCACGTGCTCTTCGATGCCACCCAACTGTCCAAGCTCCGCCTCCACAACCACGCCGCGGGGATGAGCGTACTCGACCACTTTCTTCGTCAGGGCGATATTCTCCTTGAAGGGCAGACTGGAGCCGTCAACCATCACCGAGGTGAAACCGTCGTCGACGAATTGCTTGCAGGTCTCAAACGTGTCGCCGTGATCGAGATGGATCGCAATCGGGATGCCCGGATTCTCGGCCACGGCCACGTTGATGATGGCCTTCAGGTAGCTGTTTTTGGCGTATTCCCGCGCTCCCCGGGATATCTGCAGGATCAGCGGGGCTTTCTCCTGCGCGATCGCCTCCACGATGCCCTGCGTGATTTCCATGTTGTTGACGTTGAACGCGCCAACCGCGTATCCCTTTTTATAGGCCATGCTGAACATTTTCTTCGTCGTAACCAACGGCATACTCTGCTCCTTATAAGACCATCCAATCAATCGCCCACACAACCCATTCGGCCCCCGGGCTCGCGTACAGAATACCCGAAAACCGGGAGATACTCAAGACCTACCAGATCAACCACGGCACGGCACGTGGATTTCCCAGGTTGCCTGCCTTTGTCAATAATACACGTCCGAGGCCCCTAATCCCATGTATCTCCTCAGGCCAATGGCCAGTTCCGGCACCCCCTCGGGCCACAAACTGAGGACCACACTGCGGTTATCCAGCGATTCATCGACACTGAACGTCAGGGCCAGGTTCATCCTGTGATACTTGCGAATGAACGTTACATCCGTCAAAATGTTCGCACCATGCTCAACATCGTATTGCTGAGCGAACACAGCCGTATAGCGGGGGTCCAGCACATAGGTCGCGGCAAACGTCAGAACATTCGAGCCCTTTTCTCCTGCGCCGTTGTTGACACTCCGCAGGTACCGGGTGCCAACATAGTAGCTCAGATTCGGCCAGCATAAGCGGGATAGTCCGATATCAAACTGCTCGATGGTCCCGCTTTGCATGCCGAAGTACGCGTCGCTCAGGATGGATGTCGTGTCGGTCAGTTTCAGCGCCGCCTCGGTACGGGCATAATTCTGGCGCGGCCCGAAGAGCGCCGTCGCACGCCGGTCCCGCGGAGGAACCACGCTGCCGATCCGGTTGGCCAGCGGGATAAACGGCGTGTTCCAGATGAACTGGTCCGGGGCGAGGTTGGTTTCGCTCGAATGATTCACCCACACAAAATCCGTATCCAGCGTGAGCCAATCGATGGTCCGCCGCTGTCCTATAGGCCCCCTTTTCGTCTGCCACCGCTGGAAGATTTCCAAGTCCAGGGTGTCGCGCTGTTCGGCCACGACGTCGCTTTCCGCGTATGCCACGGCCTCGAGGCCGGGCTCGATGACATGGCGCAGTTGATGAAGGTCCCACAGCCGGGACTCCACGTCCGGGTACACGCACCAGACCGGCGGAGCAGATATGCGTGTGCCCGCCTCCCCGATCCAGATCGCGTCTTCCCTTTCGACCGACGATTCATCGAGAGCCACCTGAAAACCGGAACCATCCTCGTAACCAACTGTGCCCGCGACAAAAGGCACGACCTTCCACCGGTCGATCGTCAGGGGCATGTCGAGCTCATTGCGGGTCCCCGTGAACAGAAAGTAATCATCGGGCTCCCGTATCGGGTTGTCCGGGCTGAACCGGTACCGGTACTGACTGATCTGATTGTCACTGTAGAACGTGAAACGATCGTCAAAGAGAGACTGGCCCGTCAGGTGATACTCGGCGGTCGGTAACTCCTCGACCTGATCGAGAAAATCATCGATCCGCACTTTTCCGAGAAAGGACAGTCCCCAGTTGTCCTGAATCCGCTTGAGATGCAGCAGCGTCTCCTGCTCCTTGCCGACATTGAATTCGGTACGATAGTATTGTTCGAGGAAATTCTTATCGGAGAGATAGCTGACCTCGCCCGTCAACTGCCAGTTGTAGGGCAGGAACTGCCGGTGCTGGAGCCGGAACCGGCCGCGCATCTCGTCGGGCACCTCGACATCCTTGCGCGTCCGGCTCAGACGGTCCTCGCCGTGGTCGTCGATCGCGTAACCCAAGAGCGAGCCGAAGTAGTTTTCCCTCTCGTAGTTGATTTCAACGCCGCCGCCCAGGCCGCGTTTGCCGTAGTAGTCCAGCTCGAGCGAGCTATCGGTCCCTTCCGGCTGTTTCAGGCCGAGGATACGGTCCAGGAACCAGCGGGTCTCGATCGATGGTCCAAAGGCCCTGTCGTATCCCGCATGGACGGTCCGGATCGGGACGTCCGGCCTCTCGCGGTTGCTGCGCACAGCCGGCAGGTCCAACAGGGTTGTATTGAGGTATTTGAATTCGACGTCCCTCAACTGCACGTCGAAGCTGCTCTTCGCAAGGGTCTTGTCCTGCCCTGCCTCGTTGACGTTATCGGTGACGCGGATTCGTCCGGCCTTGAGCGAAAGCTGGGGCGTCCAGAATTCACTCGTCGTCAAGACGATGTCGTCCGCCTCGAATTTGTTTTCGGCGATTTGCCGAAGCTGCCTGGCCCGGACGTAGATGGGCACGTTCCGCGTCGTGTCGAAGGTCTTCATGACGACGTTTTGGGCCAGGGCCTGCTTATTCCGGAGGTCGTAGTAGAGCTCGTCCGCCCGTATCGTGCGCTGCCCCTGCGTCAGGAGCACGTCGCCCGAGACATAGATTTGGGTAACGCCTTCCTGCTGTGCTTCGGGCAGACCGGTTCCCTGCTGTGCCGCATCCGCGGCCTTTCGCCACAGCACCAGGCTGTCCGCCTCCAATTCGTAGAGCTGGGACTGCTCCGGATTCTCTCCCGCCTCCTGCCACCACAGGTAGACCCGGCCGATAACCGTAATGATTTCTTCGCCATTCTCCGACTTGGCTATCTCTATGTTCGGCATGACATCGGTAGGGTAAGCAATCCCGACCGTGTACCCGCTCCGTGGCTCCTTGGTCTGCGTCTTAGCGGCTCCCGCGGAAGCAGCGCGAGAAAGCAATGCCTCCGGCGTACGCGGCACGCTCAGACCAGCTTCTTTGAAAGCCGCGACCGCCTGCTGATACAGAGGCAAGCTGCCGGGACTCCCCGTCTCCTTTTTGTCGGCGGTGACGAAAATCTCACCCCGGATGCGAGTTTCTATCACGACGCTCTTGCCTTTCCGGAGCACGAACTCCTTCAGACCGGCATCCTGCTTCTCCCGGGCCGATTCCCCCGAGACCCGGCCTCCGAGATAAGCCTGGACCTCGTACGTCGTTGCGGCGGTCTCTCCCGCTCCCGTCTGGCTGGCTGTGATCCACACTACGGCACGACTGCTCGCGAATTGACGATCCGCCACCGCCATCGAGAAGCTATTCTCGCAAATCAGCAATTGTTGGCCGGAACCCATCGGATAGCTCTCGAGCACTCCGGCCGTCAGATGCAAATCCGGGCTCAACCACCGTCGGCGCGCGCCGCCAACCTCGGCCCGAGTCCCTTCGTACGCCTGACCGTTGGCGCCGTCACGACTGAGCCCCGCGACCGAGAGCAGGATGCTCACCATTACCAACCTATAGTGCATACCGGCGCGTATCTCGTAACCAGCAATTGGCTTCCCCGCGCGCTTCTTCGCGTTCGGGGACCCTTCACGCCGCCAGCCCGGCTAAGGCTCCATGAGATTATAGTCGCCCATCCCGGCAAAGCCAGCAAAAACCACAAATCGGCCATCTTGCGATTGATTCATCGGAAGCTTTGCGATAAAAAGGCAATAGAAAGAGGCCCTTGGTTGCAGGATGTATATATGGCTCAACAAGAATACTCCGATTACCAGAAGAAGGTCATCACCAAGTACTACAACCACTTGGACATCCTCATGCTCCAGAAGCTCCAGGAGCTTGTGAGCGAGTTGTATCTGGCGGACTCGGAAGCCAAGCAGAACCGTCTGTGGGAGAGGGTCCACAAGGCCATGGTCAACTTGAAAGTCCCGCCGGAGATCATGGAACACATCATGGGCAAGAGGGACGTGGAAATCCTCGCGCGAAATCTGCAGGACTGGCTCCGGCAGAGCAGTCAAAAATGATGAAGCTGTCCCCGCGTCCAAAACCCGACCGCCAGGATGCGTCACGCGCTCCCGGCCGGAAAACGGAACGGCCTTTGCATCCGGCGCATAAATCGGTATAATACCAGCATCCTGTGGAAACGGCGCACCGGGATAAAACGCATGGGCCCTCATAGCGACGGAGAAACGTATGACAGAGGAGTACTCTCCTGCGGCTAAGGTCTACCCGACCGAGAACCTCGGCAAATACAGCATCCTCGACATGCTCAAGTACTTCGAGGAGCACGGGGCCATGCGGGTTTCCGACCTGCACATCAAGGTCAACGCCCCGCCCGCCTACCGGATCGACGGCAATCTGGTCAAGCTCAAGGGTCCCAACGTCACGCCGGAGATCGCCAAACAGCTTATTTTCCCGCTGCTCAAGGAGCACAGCCTGCGCAAGCTGCAGGCGGGAAACAGCGTCGATTGCTCCTATCGCATCGGCTCGCTGCAGTTCCGAATCAACGTCTTCCGCGAAAACGACGGAATCGCGGCGGCCATTCGGGCGCTGTCGCTGGATGTCCCCCAAATTGAGGATATCGGCTTTCCCAACGACGTTTGGCAGGACATTATCGACCAGAAGCAGGGGCTCGTGCTCTTGACGGGCGTAACCGGCGCCGGCAAATCGACCACGATCGCCTCCCTGGTAGGCCGCATCAGCGAAAAAACCGCCTGCCGGATCATCACGGTCGAAGACCCCATCGAGTATATCCTGCCGCAGAAGTATTCGATTATCTCCCAGCGGGAAGTCGGCCGGGACGTCCCTTCGTTTTTCCAGGGCCTCAAGGAAATGATGCGGGAGGACCCCGATGTCATATTCGTCGGCGAGATGCGCGATGCCGAAACCATCGCGATGACCCTGATGGCCGCGGAGACGGGGCATCTCGTCTTCTCCACCCTGCACACCCGCGACGTCACCGGGTCGGTGACCCGCATCCTCGATTATTTTCCCGAAGGTCGCCAGGCGGAAGTGCGAAATCAGCTCTCGTTGGGGCTTGCCTACGTCGTCAGTCAAAAGCTCATCCCTCGAAAAGACGGCCAGGGCCGCATCATCGCCATGGAAATTCTCAACAACAACTATGCCTGTGCCAACCTGATACGAATCGGCAAGATCGAGCAGCTTTACTCGCAGTTGCAGACCAAGACGCGCAACAGGCAGGATGAGAAGATGATCACCCTGGAGAAGCATCTGTCCATGCTGGTCAAGGATGAGAAGATCGACCTGCTCGAAGCGCAGAAATGGGCCAATGACCTCAAGGCCTTCATAGACTGCATGCAACGGGATTAGGCCGAGCCGCACAAGATAAGGCCGGCGAGCCATGACAATCGAGTTCAACTGCCCCAACTGTGGTGCGCTCATTGCATTTGACAGCAGGCACGCCGGCAAGCGGGCGAAGTGTCTCGCCTGCGGCCAGAAGTTCCTCATTCCCGCCCAGAGCTTCGAAAGGCCGAAGAAGATTGAGCCCGAGCGGGTAAAGGAGGAGCCCGTTCCGGGCTTTTACCGTGCGGTCGCCATCGATAGTTGGAAGATATTCGCCAATCCGCGGAATGCCACGACGCTGGTCTTTGTGACGACGGTCGTATGCTTCCGGTTCTTCCTGGCCCAGGCGTGCTGTCTGAATCATCTCGCGTCCATCATCATCTGGGGCTGGCTGTTCGGCTTCTACCTGAACGTCATCTCCCGAACGGCCATCGACGACGATCTGCTGCCCGAAATCGACCTGGGGACTTCGGTCACCTTCCTTTGGTACATCATTGAGCCGTTCTTCGTGTTTTCCTACACCTTGTTCCTTGTCGAGTTGCCATTCTTCATCGGTCTGTCGCTGCTGCACGATAGCGGCGTGACGTTCCGGAATGTGTGGTCGGATTTCGATACCCCCCACCTGGTTTTGCAGGTTCTGTCGGCCGGTGGTCTTTTCCTGTTTCCGGCCGCAATTTTGACCACGGCCGTCGGAAAGGATTTCACGCTGTTGCGGCCGGATTACCTTCTTGCCCCGGTCTGCAGGGCATTCGTCCCTTATCTGATTACCGGCGCGCTTCTGGCTGCAACGTGTCTGGTGGAAATGCACACGACCCAGTATACGGGGGCGGATGTGGCCGTCACGGCACAATATCTGGCGATCAACCTGCTGGTGCAGGTGCTGGCGATCATAGCCATGCGCTCCATCGGCCTCCTCTACCGCCATTATGGCTGTTACTTCAGATGGTGACGGCAATCGGAGGCGAAAGGTCGGGTCCTGTTGTGTCCGTTCGTGAGAATCGCCATCGGCCTGCCGTCGCTACTGATCGGCTGCGACCTGACCGCTGTCCTCAACATAGGAGACGGTGATCCCCCGCACGATCCCCTGACAGAAAGTCAGATACTCCTGCTCGAGCTGGGCCAGGTCGTTCCCCACGTAGTATTCGAAGAGCTGCGGGCCAACCTGCCGATTCCAGAGGACCGTCCGGGGCAGGTTCCGGTCTTCCGCGGTGGTCCCCGCCGACTCATCCAGGGGCCACCGGCCCGACAGGCCATCCCACAGCAGTCTCTGATAGCAGCTCAGACGCTTGCCGTAGCTGCCCTCACGCAGGAAACGCACCAGGGCATAGGACTGACTGTAGAAAGCCGTGACCGCCTCCGTCTGGTCCGTGGCCAGCACTTCCCCCGGACTGGTCGCAACCAGCTCTTGCAGCGATATCTGCCTGGCCTTGCCGAGAGTTTCCTTCAAAGCTCCCAGCCGCTGGATGTTGCTGCCGGGAACGAAACGAAACAGACCATTCTCGTAGGCGCTCGCCTCGAACAGCATGGCCACGCCCTCGTCCAGCCAGCTCGGCAAGCGGTACTTGAAGTGTCTGCTGTTGAATTGATGCCACCCCTCGTGTCCGATCGCGGAGAGCGTGCGCCGGGGACCGATGTCATACACAACGCAAGCGCCGTTGAGATAGTAGGCGCCGGTCTTGATCTTGCAGAAAAGCGGGGCCTGGTCGCCGGCAAAGCCGTAGGTGAAATCCTCCCACTGCCGGCGATCCGCAAACAGGTAGATCCGGAATTTGCTCGTAGTCTGGATCGGCTGCGGCAGTTGGTCGTTGTAGCCCGCGTACGCGGATTCGATGAACCCGGGGATCATGCGCAGGATCAAAGGCTGCAGCACGGTCGAGAAGACCTCGTAGTGCTCGGTGGTCAGCTTCAGTCCGGGGCCGTACTTGATTTCCCACGGCTCGACCGAAGCAAGGGCTGGCAGTTTCTCGCCCCGCAACTGCTCCATCGCGGCGGCACAAGCCTGCTTCGGCTCAGCCGAGGCTGCTGGGACATACTGCGGCCGCGAACACCCTGCCAGGCAGAGCATTCCGGCTGCTATTGAAACCAGCGTGAGCTTCCGAGTCATACCTCCTCGTCCGGATACTTCTATTCGCCTATGGGTCCGATAACCTTTTGGGGGCTTGCAGACTTGGCAGGGAACAACGATACCGCCGAGCAACCGCCGGTGCAAGTGATATCCGTAATCAGAACCCCGGTCTACCAAAGTATAACAAATGCCGGGCGTCAGAGGCTGTTGAAGGGGGCGTTGAAGACTTCGGCCGTGAACAGGTAGACCTCTGTTTTCGGGTCTTTCCAGGCATCGGTCGGCAGTCCGGCTTTATGAGAGCAGCAGAATGACAGGAATTCCTCCGCCGTCCAGCCGGTTTCCGTCGCCACCTGGGGAAGAAAGCAGCCGGAGGCGTATCCCCGCTTGATGTATATGCCATCGACCCCCAGCCGCAGGTCCTGCGGATTGTCCGTTCGCTCCAGGGGAGACAGGACGGAAATCTCGATCTCCAACCTGCTCAACTCCCGGACCGTTATGCGGTCTGCGAAAAACCGGGGATCTTTGGTGGCCGAGGCTCTCGCCATCTCGGCAACCATCTCAACCAACGGCCGATCGGAGATGAACTGGCCGATGCATCCCCGGAGCCGGTCTCCGCTCTTCAAGGTGACGAAACACCCGCACGGAGTGGTCAGAACGGAATCGTCGGATTGGGGGTTCGGCGTCGGTATGCCGGCCACAGCCGCTCGGACGGCATCGCGGGCGATTCTGAGCAACGAATTCCTCTGCGCTTCGTTCATTTCAGTCCGTGGGCTGCCTCTGTCGGCATTTCTCCTTCACCACCTCAATTACGGCCGGGAGGATGGAGACGATGATAATCGCCAGAATCACCATCGTGAAGTTCTTTTTGACAATCGGAATGTTTCCGAAAAAAAAACCGCCCAGGAGAAAGAGCGAGATCCAGAGGACCCCGCCCACCACGTTGTACGAAAAGAAACGCAGGTAGCGCATTTCGCCGATCCCGGCCACGAAGGGCGCGAACGTTCGAACGATCGGGACAAACCTGGCCAATACGATGGTCTTGGAGCCATACCTCTCGTAGAATCGGTGCGTGCGGTCGATGTGCTCTTTTTTGAGGAACCAGGCGCCTTGCCTTTTCAAGATCAGCGCGCCCAGATACTTCCCGACGGCATAATTCGCGCTATCGCCGAGCACGGCCGCTGCACAGAGAAACACGAACAGCCATCCGAGATGCAGAGAGCCGGCGGCCGCAAACGTCCCCAAGGCGAAGACCAGAGAATCTCCGGGAAGAAACGGCGTTACGACCAGACCGGTCTCAGCAAAAATAATGGCGAAAAAGACCAGGTAGGACCAGACACCGAGATTCTCCAGGATGTAACCGAGGTGCGTGTCGAGATGAAAAATGAAGTCGAAAATGGATTCCATACGTATCTGTCCTCAGCGAGGGTCCCTCCGACAAATAGCCGAGGACCCCGCCGAGAGCCCCACCAAGCCCGGATGAACCGCCCGGCGGCGGGGATGTCGGTGCCCTTGCCACAAGGCAATATCATCATTTCCGGCAGATTTCTTGATGATTTCGTTCATTGAGTCCCCATCAGCCTTCAATCGAATACCCAAAATACGAAACGATCAATACAATGTCAACAAACAAACTCGGCAGCCGCCATATAAGATGGTGAAGCCGAATCCCCTTTTTGTCCATGCCGACTCGAATGATGAAAGACGTGCGACAGCTTGAGAAATGCAGCGATGGCTTGCTGGTCCAGGCGCCGGCCAAGTTGAACTTGAGCCTTTTGATCGCCGGCAGGCGACCCGACGGTTTCCACGAGATTGAGACGGTGATGGCCAAGGTGGATTGGTATGACGAGATACGAATTCAGCCCGCGCAGGAGGCCGACATCGAGTTTTTCTGCGAGGGTCCCTGCTGGGCGCCACACGATAAGACGAATTTAGTGTATCGAGCTGCCGAACAGATCCTTGCGGCATCCGGCAAAACGCAGAAGGTCCGGCTCACTCTGACCAAGAATGTTCCCGCCGGCTCCGGATTGGGCTCGGGCAGCAGCGACGCGGCCGCCACCCTTCTGGGCCTCAATTCCTACCTGAACCTCGGACTGTCCCAGTCCCAACTGATGGAGATGGCCGCCCGGCTCGGCAGCGACGTCCCCTTCTTCCTCAACGGCCCGCTTGCCTTGTGTGCCGGAAGAGGGGAAAAAGTCACCGCCTTGACCGCTCCTTTCCCCTTCGCGGCTCTCTTGATCCTGCCGGACGTAAACTCTTCCACGAGAGAGGTTTACGCCAACTACGTCCACGATCCGGCCCTCTACCGGCAGCTCCACGACCAAATTCAGGCCCAGATCCGCAAGAATCGAGTTGATTTGGCGGCCAAGATGTGTGTAAATATGCTCGAAATAAGCTGCTTTCACCTTTACGAGGAACTGGGCAAACTGAAGGAAACGATCGCATCACTCGGCGGCCGGCCCGTTTGCCTCAGTGGCAGCGGCTCTGCTATGTTCTCTATCTTCGATGATGAAGATATGGAACGCCTTGAAGTTGTGCGGGACGAAATAACGGACAAGACAGGCTGTCGAAGCACTGTCGTGAGGAACAACCAATGGTAGCAGCTTGGGCGAGGCAGAGACATGAAAATTACGGAGGTTCGCGTCAAGTTGGTGAGGAACGAAGATGATCGGTTGAAAGCATTCTGTTCGATGACCCTGGATGACGAGTTCGTGGTTCGGGACATCAAGGTCATCGAAGGAACGGACGGGTATTTCGTCGCGATGCCGTCACGCAAGATAAGCGACCACTGCCACAAGTGCGGGGGCAAAAATCATCTGCGCGCGCGATTCTGCAACGGCTGCGGGCGCTCGCTGCCGGACAACCGCGTCCGGAAAGACCTCAAGGGCAGGCCGAAGCTTCACGCCGATATTGCCCATCCTATCAACGTGAAGTGCAGACAGCATATCCAGGACAAGGTGGTTGCGGCGTTCAAGGACGAATTGGAAAAATCCACGCGACCGGGCTATCAGCCGATTGATCTGGATGAGCCGGATGACGACATCTTGGAAATGATCCGGTGAGTTCGAATTCCCGCCTCGTCAGGTATTAGCCATCCGTCTGCTGTCCGCCGACGACGCCTGACTCGGCCAGCCGGTCCAAGGCAGCCCGCATCACGTCGAGGCAACTGAACCAAAACTCTTCCGCTCACGCCGTCAGGTCTTCCAAGACCTTATCGAGAACCACATCGAGCCGCTGGGTCAAATCGTAACGGCCTTCTGTGATCTGTCGGCGAAGATGAAGCACCTTCTCCTGGCGAACTTCCGGCAGAGAAGCAATCTTTTTCAGTACCTGCCCGAGGGGCGTACTATGTATGTTCTCCAGGATCTGCTCCATCACTAAATCCTTGTCGTAGGACAAATCCATCTCCGGAGGGCTGACCCGCTGCCCATCTCTTCTCGACGCATTATTGGAACCAAGATCCGGCATTCACCTTACCTTGTAAAAAACCCATTAGTATGAATCGCTACCTTGCCTCCGAGCTATACTCGATACCACTATATCTTGTATGCCTCGCAATTCCTTCTGAGGCTTGGAACAATACTGATATCGACATAAAGCGACACAGAACTTTAGAAAAGTTCAACGAAGTGCAAGATAGTTTTTGAAACCGGAAATGGCCCTTTTGAAGGCTCAAAAGCGGTATTCCAGCGTGAAAAAGGCATACTTACAGCAATCTTGTGCCGTCCTCTCCAGCCTGCGCAGCGGTGGACCACGTAACGAGCGGGAAAATGGGCAACCTACTACATATAGTGATATGGCAAGTTTTCACTCTGCCAAGGAAGGGAGCTCCGGCAAGCAGCGTCTGAGTATGACGAATCTGCCCAATCGACTCAATAGTAATACAGGAAGTTGAAATCGACGTCCCACTGGTCCGGCATCCCCTTTTTCTTGGTGAGTTTGACCTTGTCGCACGTGAGGGTCGCCCACATGGATTGAAAGGTCGAAAGGAATTTGGCGGCCTGAACGATGCTCACGTTGGTGAGCTTGATCCTGGCTTCCTGGCGTTTCTTGCCGGACACTTCGACGATATTGCCCGCCGAATAGTCACAACTGCTCGCCGGGATCGCGCAGAGGTTCGCCACCCGATCGATCGCCCTGCCGTAGGAAAACTCCACCGTGACCTCATTAGCATCGACCAGATTCAGCCGCTCCGGATCGATCCGCAGAATATCGACGATGTGCGTCTGACCCTCGACGAGCAGACTCTGCTCCACGTCCCGCTGCTGTTCATTGCGCGGCAGGTAGACACCCCAGACCAGCAGAGGCCACAGGCCCACCAGCACAGGGATCAGCAGGTAATACAAAACCGGATTCTTGTAGATTTCTCGCATGGTCAGTTCGCCTTCGATGGTTTCTTCGTCGCCTTCAGCGGCTCCAGGGTAAAGATGAAGCGGTCGCGCCCGCCTTCCGAGTCCGCGCTCTCCTGGCGGAGATCGAGACCGGCCTTCTTCATCGCTTCCTGCGCGGGGCCGACCGTGTTATGCCGGCTGGACGTATCACCATTAATGGTGATGTTGTTTGCCGTCACGGTGATCGAGTCGACATTCAGATCCGCTTGGCCGGCACAGTAATTCAGGCCTTGGAGAACGGCCGTCAGCCTGGCGGATATGGATTCCTGATTGGCTCCAATCCCCTGCTTGTCCGCGCGGACAAACCTCAGTTCCCCCCCGAGATTGCTGACCGCCTCTTTCATCGTGGCAGGGAACTTCTTGCCCCGCATGACGGCCCGGTAGTCCGGCTCCAGCTTCGCACGCAAGGTCGCTCGATCCCGTTTGACCACCAGCAGTTGGGAGTGAAAGAACACACCCACCGCCAGTAAGAGAATCGTCAGGGAGATGCTCAGGAACCGGACCGCTTTCTCGATGCGCCGCTTCCTGCCGAGATAAGGCATGTGATCGTTGCGGAGATTTGCCGTGTTCGCTTTTTCCGACAGGGCCAGAGCCGCCCCATAGGCAAGGGCAAAGTCCACCGCGTTCGCGCCGCCGGCCGCATCCTTGGCATGCAGACCGGTGAGATCGTACGCGCTGGCGTCGAGTCCCGTTCTCTCCTGAAGGGACGAGATGGTCAGCTTGCCGCTGCTGTCAAATATGCAGAGGCGACCTACCGGATTCGCCGTATCCGCCAGACCCGTGGTGACCAGAGTCTCGCGTGCGAGCAGGGCATCCCTGTCCTGAGCGGGTCCGATCGGGAAGGTCCGAAGCACCGAGGCGTGCTGCGACCCCGAAATCACGATGAGATAGCCGCGGCAGTCCGAAAGCAGTGCATACAACGTGCTGTGCTCCGGCGTCTCCTGTGCCTGGGCGTGTTCGAGCAGGTACCGGGACAAACAATGGACATCGGGGTCTATACTCACCGGGTCGATGCCATTGCTCTGCAAGGACAGGATAATATCCGAGAGGGTCCCCCGCTGCGCCGTGAAGACGTCGAGGTTCGCGCCGTCCTCGTTGCTCGAAGCGATCCGAAACGCCACGGCCACGTCCGACACGTCCGTCGCCAACGCTTCCTCCGTATCGAAACGGATGGTCGCCGCGATCTTCCTGGGGTCCCGGAACTCGCTGTGCACCGTATGCTGCATGAAGGCCGCACAATCCAGGGCCACGGCCGCCTCCGTGAACCGGACCTTCCGCTCCTTGCATACCCGGGCGATCCGGTCGGCCAGAAGCTGCTGGTTCTGCTCTCCCTGATCCTCGACGCAGATGGAAAAGCAGTCGAGCAGCTTCCGTTCCTTGCCCTGGGAAAGGCATACCACGGCGGCCTGATTCTGCCTCAAATAAATGCCCAAATGACTCTGAGATTCCACAGTTGGTAATCTCCTAAAAACCTGTTTGACCCTTCTCCGGCGCCGTCCGGCGCGAAAAACACACACTCATTAGTCGGAAATAATGGCGATTCGCTTTATTTTATCCGCCTCTTTACTGACGGCCGCCAGGGCCGTGGCCGTGGCCACGCCGCTGGTAGCCGTCACTCGGATGGTGAATACAGTGCTCGTCGCGGTGATGAAGCTGCGGCACTTGTCGATCGCCGTGGCGTTGGCGAGGACGATCTGCTTGACCTCGTTAACGTCCGTGATCGGCTTGGTCTGCCGGCGCTGGATGATCGCTTCGGCCATCTTGGGTGCATCGGCAATACTACCGAAGGTCAGGGCCGCTTCCAAAACGTGCCGGGGGGCCGTATTGACGTTGACCTGTCTCGTGGCCCACAGTCCGAGATACTTCATGGCCGATTCCTTGCGAGTGTCGCTCTTGATGCTCGGCCGAGCCAGAAGGTCCGCATTGATCAGCGAGCTGTGAAAGAGCTTCGCGAACTCCTTGTTCTGCTGGTCCATCTGCTCCGCCGGCGAGACAGCCTTCTTGGTGGGCGTGCGACGTGCGGGGGCGGCGCGCGTGCCGGGCTGAGTGATTCTGCCCCGCTGATTCGCCGGCACGGGAGGCTCGGCCACCTGGACCTGAGCTTCCGGCTTGAACTCGGTCTTGAACGGCTTGACCTCCCCGATCCGGGCAAGGTCCTCCTGCAACTGGCCGATCTCGCTGCCCGTGTACCCCATCCATTCGCAGAACGTCTTCCACCCGACCCCCGCTTCCGCCTTGGTTTTCTCGTCCGCCATCACCACCCAGCCCAACGGGTATTTGGCATTTTCATCTTCGATCTCGATCATGACCTTGGCCGATCCGACTTCAAACTCAATCGGCTCAACGACCAGAGGCCAGCGTGGGCCATATGGACCCGGGATTTCTATACCTTTCGGACGCGCGAAGAATTGGCTGTTCGGATCGTTGACATCATTGATGTCGTTGATGTCCCGTATTCGAGCCGGCTTCTTCTGGGGACGCACATCGGTAGAATTGCTGTCGGCGGTGAACCGGCTATTATCAGCCAAGTTGCTATCGGCGGCCAGTTTCAGAGCCATCTGGTCGAGAAGTTTCTGGTACTCCGGCTCGCTGAGGGCGAACACGTCGGAGAAGTCCGGCTCGTTCGGACGGCTGACCAGTTGAAATTGCAGCGTACTCATGGCCGTGAGTGCAAATTTCAAGCCGGAGGCACAGGCATACCGTGCCTTGGCACAGTCGATCATGTATTGGTCCCGATGGCGGCGCGCGGCGACCCGGACGCTGAGCGTATAACCCAACGTGGACAGGATGACCAGAATCACCAGCGTGATCAGCAGAATCACGCCCGGGCAATTCCGCGGGTCACCTCGATCTCGGTCTTGTCTCTTTGAGCATGGGCTCATTGGTGGTCCGCCCTTTCGGCACTTGCCGGTTACTCATTCCCCCTTCCGGCGTTTTCTGCTTGGACGTTCGCTCGTCGGTCGTCCGGTCCTTGGTCGCCCGATCTTTAGAGCCGCGTTCGTCCGCCTTCTCCTTATCGGACTTGGGGGCATTGGGATCGGTGCTCTCGTTCGGCTCGGACGCGGCAAACTTGATCTTCCGCGTGGCATCGATCACAAAGGTCCGGCTGATCTTCTCTTCGTCCACGACTTCCCGCGTCCCCTGCACCGTCTCGTAGGGCTCGGCAAACGAGAGCGTGACTTTCACCCCGGACGGAGGCGCGGGCGTCGACCATTGATCGACCAGCTCGTCGCCTTTGCAGGCCAGGATTTGAAAGAACGTCAGGCCGCGACAAATCGGCACGAAGCTATAGTTTTTCTCCCATTCTTTACGGCCATCATCGAGCAGCTTGTCTTCCGGCGCGACCCCGCTGTAGCTGCGGTAGAGAATCAGGCCGGGCACCTCGCCTTCATGGTCGTACCCGGCTCGCCACGTGATCTCCTTGAGAACCTGTACCTTGTTCTCCTTGTCGTGGAACGTGCGGCGTAAGACCAGCTCCGCTCTGGCGAAATTGTTGTCGAACCCGTTCCGGATCACAACCATCATATCCTCCGCCCCCAAGGTCCCGTCGAGATCTTTGGCGATGAGTTGCAGGACCTCCGACGCCAGGGACGGGCTTTCAATCTTCCTGAGCACGGCATCCGCGGCCTGATTGGCCCGGCCGTAAATGGTCAGGATCGCAGTCAGAATCATCGCGCCGACGACCACCGTCACCAGCATCTCGCCCAGCGAGAATCCTGACCGGCATCTCGATTGTCCATTGCGTTTCATGCAGCCTTCTCCTGCATCCCTCGGCGCCATGACAGAACTTATCTCTGCCATTTCTCCCTCTGCTTGAGCAGGTTCAGGATCTCACCTGCGTCCATCTTCTCCAATTCCTCCTTGGACCGCCCCGTCGGCCCCTTCCCCTCGGGCTCCTCCGCTTCGTTCAGCTTCTCCTGCTCCGTTCGCAACGACATGGCCAACTCTTCGATGGATTTGACCTGCCGTCTTTTCTCTTCGGCCGTTGGGGACCCGTCGCTCTGCATGAACAGGTCCAGGTTGTATTTGACAAAGGCCCCATCTTCGGTTTTGACGAGCCCTTTTTCCACCCACTCCCCGATGACATCGCTGTCCACACCCGCATACTGGGCCGCATCGGCCACCGTCCGGAGGAGCTGGTCGGCCGCGAGCTGGTCCAGATCGTCCTGCTGCACGAGCTGGCCCGCCTGCTGATCGGTCAGTTCCGTAATCCAGTGCTCCAGCTCGACGGTTTGCGTCTGGCCGGTCGAGTCCATGTATTCCGCCGAGCAGACGGCGCGAATCCACATCTGCCCATTGACGGGCTCCGGGAACGCCTCGATAACCGTCTGCCACGTGATGTCGGGATACTTCTCGCTGGCTCCGTACTCAACCGTCTCGCTGACGGAGTCGGAGACGAGGACCTTCTCGAGGTTCTCCTGGGCAAGCTGGAAGGCCTCCATGCGGAGAGTCGACTCCGCGGCGGAGATGATGCAGCGGTCAATGACGACCAGCACGCTCGAGCTGGCCAGCGCCAGAATGCCAAGGGCCGCCAGAACTTCGAGGAGGCTGAAGCCCTCCGCAGGAGACCGGCCGCCCGCCCGGGCAAAGACATCCGAATTGTTCGTTCCGCGGTTCATCGCCCACCGTGAATTGAGGGCCCTCGGGCCATTAGAGAAACGGGACTTCCTCCTTGGTTTTTGGCGTCACGAGCGCCGGATCGCCGACAACCAGGTCAATGATCGGAGTCAGCCGGTTGACCATCACCGCATACGGCTGTTCACTCTCATCGATAAAGACAATCTTGCCGCCATACTGCCAGCCGGCATTGCCCACCCGGAATTTCGCCCGGTCCTTGTTCGTGTAATCGCCGTCGTCGAATTCGATGTAGGAGACCCGGCAGTTGTCGCCGAACCAGCCCTGCGTAATAATCTCTTCATCGAGTATCGCGGACAGGTCCGAAGAGGTGATCTCCCGCAACAGGTAGCTCTGCTCCGCCAGGTCGATAATCATCTCGTATCGGTGATTGCTCTCCGCGGCACTCGCCGCCGCCATCTGCATCGTCGAGATGAAATCCTGCACCTGCGACCGGAAGGTGTGGCGCCGCAGCACCCCGAAGAGATTGGTCTGGGCCAGCAGGACCAGCAGCGCCAGGAATGAAAGCACGACGATCAGCTCGACGAGGGTAAACGCGCCGGTACGCGCACAACCCGGGTGAAACATGCTGGACCCGGGTCGTGCACGTACCTCTGTGCCGGATACGAAACGATACTGTTTAGGAGGCGTCTGTGCTGTACAGGTCCGCATTGTACCCCTCGCCGCCCTCCTGGCCATCGGCCCCGTAACTCTTGATCACGAACGGCTTACCGCTTTCGGGCATGGCCTCATAGATGAAGTCGTTCCCCCAGCCGTCCTTCGGCATGTCCGTCGTTTCCAGGTAGCCGCCGGGTGGCCAGTTTGTGACGTCCGCTGGCTGTAGAATGAGGACTGCCAATCCCTCATCCGGAGTCGGCCACCGGCCGGTATCCATGTGGAACTGGTTGACGGTCGTGTGCAGAAGCCGCAGATTGGCCTTGGTCGTTGTGACGCGCCCTTTATCCACCTGCCCCACGAAGTTCCTGACCACGACGGTCGCCAGGAGGCCGAGAATGATCAGCACCGCCATGAGCTCGACCATCGTAAAACCGCGTCGGACCTGTCGTTTTCTGTTCTCCTTCATAATCCTTCTACTCCAAACAAAGCTTAGAATCCCACTGATGAAATCCGCAAGATTGGCAGGATCGTCGCATAGGCGATCACACCGATTACGGCCGCCATAGCAATGATAATGAGCGGTTCGACCGCCGCACTCAAACGCTCAATCACCACATCCGTCGAGGACTCCAGGTTCTCGCTGATGCTCTTGAGCATCGTTTCAAGCTCCCCGCTTTTTTCTCCCACGGCCACCATGTGCGCGATAGCCGGATCGATCACACCGCTGTCGCGCAACGGCGTGGCAATGTCCGCCCCGGCCAGAATCCGCTCGCGGGCCTGCTGAATGGCACGTTTCATCAGCGTATTGCCCGTCGTCTCGGCGACCACGCGCAGCGATTCCGCCATCGCCAGGCCCGAGCCAATCAGGGTCGAGAGCGTCGAAGCGAACCGCGCGACGACACGCTGCTTGATCAGCGGCCCAAACACGGGCAGTGAGAGCAGGAACTTATCGCGCAGATACGCGCCGCGCTCGGTCCGGAAGAATCGTTTGATGACCCATACCACGGCCACGATGGCCCCAATGAGGATCAGCACGCGCCAGCTCGTCAGGACGCGACTGAAATTCATCAACTGTTGTGTGACCCACGGCAGCTCCTGTCCGGCCCGTCGAATCTGCTCGCCGATGGTCGGAATCACCTTCGTGGTCAAGATCAGAATGGCCACGAGGCAGAAGGCAATCAGGACGATCGGGTAAATCATCACCGTCAGCACCTTCGATTCCACCCGCTGGCGTTTCTCCATGAAGCCGGCAATCGTCTTGAGGCTCTCGCCCAGAGTGCCGGTCACCTCGCCGACCCGGATCATGGCCACGTAGATGACGTCGAAATAATCGTCATAATCCTTCAGGGCATCAGTGAACGACTCACCCGTGACCACCCGGTCGCGAATCTCCGTCAAGGCCGTCTTGAACTTCGCGTTGGAGGTCTGCAGCGTCAGAACCGACAGCGACTCCGTCAGCTTGATCCCGGAATTCAGCAGCGTGGCAAGCTGCTTCGTGAAGTCGATGAGCTGCGCTTTGCCGGGCCGGCGGAGCCGCGCGAGAGGCGAAAGTACAAGGGATTTGCCTTCGACGGCGGAGGAGATTTCCGTGACGGAGGAGGGATGAATGCTCCGCATCCGCAACTGTTTTCGTGCGGCGTACGGAGTCTCGGCGGTAATGGTCCCCTTGACCTTCTTACCGCTGCCTGCTATCGCGATGTATTCGTATCTCGGCATAACGAAATCCGTTTATCCGACGCTCAGGCTCCTGCCTTCACGTCCGGTGGCATCCGCGCCGTTTCGGATGCTCCCTATACCACGTCCGACTGTGTCACCCGGAGCACCTCCGCGACCGTGGTGATGCCGGCGAGCACCTTGCGGGCGCCATCCATCCGCAGCGTCTGCATCCCGGCCTCCAGAGCGATTTTCTTGATTGTACCGGCGGTCTCGCGTCTGTATATGAGCTCCTGGATTTTTTCGCTGATGAGCATCACTTCGTAGATTCCCGTTCGGCCGCGGTAGCCCGTCTGGAAGCATCGCTCGCAGCCTTTTCCCGTATAGAATTTGGCGCCCTGATGATCGGCCAGCGACCCGAGGCCGAGCTCGCTGAGCTCCTGGTCCGTGGGCTGCGAAGGCTGCTGGCAATCCGGACAGATTCTTCGCACCAGCCGCTGCGCGACGATGGCAATCAGGGACGAGCTGACCAGATAAGGCTCGACGCCCAGGTCCAGCAAGCGGGTCACCGCACCGGCCGCATCGTTCGTATGCAGCGTGCTGAAGACCAGGTGGCCGGTCAGCGAAGACTGGATCGCCATGCGGGCGGTCTCGACGTCGCGGACCTCACCGACCATGATCACATCGGGGTCCTGACGCAGCACGTGCCGCAGGGAGGTCGCAAAGGTCATGCCCTTTTTGCTGGCCACCTGGATCTGGCTGATGCCTTCGAGCTGATACTCGATCGGGTCTTCGATGGTGATGACGTTCTTTTCCGCCGAGTTGATCCGGTTCAAATAGGCGTAGAGGCTGGTGCTCTTGCCGCTGCCGGTCGGTCCCGTGACGAAGATCACGCCGTGGGCGCGGTTCAGCAGCGAATCGAGCTTCTTCAGGTCGTCCGGCCACAGCCCCAGCTCGTCCAGGCCGTACACACCCGAGCTCTTGTCAAGAATCCGCAATACGCAGCGTTCACCGAAGCTGGTCGGAACGGTGCTCACACGCAGGTCCACCTCACGCTGGCCGAGGCGGACGGTGGATCGTCCGTCCTGCGGCATTCTGCGCTCGGCGATATCCATGCCCGCCATGACTTTGACGCGGGAGATAATCAGCGGCAGAACGTTACGGTTCAGGCTCAAAACATCGTACAGAATACCATCGACGCGGTAGCGAATCTGAACCTTCGTCTCATAGGGATGCACGTGCACATCGCTGGCCCTCATCTGCAGGGCCCGGAACAGGATATCGTTCACCAGTCGGATCACCGGGGGGCGATTGACCACATCCAGCAGGTCGTCGGAGGCGCTCACCTCATCGACCAACTGGTTCAGATTCTGCGAATCCAGCTCCTCGGCCACCTCCTCAATCACCGTGCTGCGCTGCTCGTACGCCGTGTCGATCACGGCCGTGATGGCGGCCCGCGTTGAAACCGCCGGCTTGACCGGCATCTGCGTCATCTTCGCGACATTGTCCAGCGCGTTCATGTCCAGCGGCCGCGAGAGCACGACCATCAGCTCGCCGTCACCCTGCTCCGGCTTGATGCCGATCAAGTGATGGTGCTGGGCGTAGGTGGCGGGGACTTTCTCCACGAACTCCTGAGGGACGGACCGGTCGGAAATCTCGTGCAGGTACTCCCAGCCGAGCGCCTCGGCAAACAGCTTCAGCACGGCATCCTCCGTGAAGTATGGGCACGCGAGCAGGACCTCGTCCAGCCGGCCGCGGCCCTTGCTCTCCTCCAGGAACCGGCTCAACTGGTCCGCATCGACCAATCCCGTCCTCTTTGCGGCTTGTACGAGCAATTCCTTCATACTGTCACCAACCTGTGATCGAGCGACCTTCCTTACTGGGCGTCCAGCACCTTCGGCGGGTCTATCGCCTTCGGCTTGATGCCCGGCCAATCCTGGTAGCGCTGGAACTCCAGCTCGTGCTTCTCGAACGCCATCCGGTTCTTCTCCGACAGCTTCTCCAGGTCTTTCATGCCCTGGGCCATCTCCGCCGGTCGAAGGATCTCGGCTTTGACGAACACGTACAGCTTGCTCTGCCGGTCCTCATTGTCGATGGTCCGGAACAATCCACCTATGAGCGGGATGTCGCCCAGGATCGGCACTTTCGAGCCGCCCTTGCTCTGGTTCATCTTCAGCAAGCCACCGAGGATGACAGTGCTGCCGTTGGGCAGCGTCACCGCCGTGTCCACCTGATTGGTTCTCGTATCCGGCGGTTTCGACAGGACCCCGGCGGACGAGGCCGTAAGGAAGTCCGACCGGCTCAGCATGATGTCCAGCCGCAGCAGGTCCCCTTCGCTGATGTGGGGCGTGATATTCAGCGTAATGCCGGCATTGTACGGATTGAAGCTCTTGGACGTCTGCACCGTGTTCTGCTGGATACCACCCGTGCCGGTGGCAAAGGGGACCGAGGACGTCACTTCCACATAGGTCGTGTCTTCGGTCTTGATCTCGCCTTTCTCGTTGTCATTCACCATCAGCTTGGGCTTGGCCAGCACGCGCCCGTAGTTCTTCGATTGCATGGCCGTCAGAACCGCCTGGATGTCATTATCCGCATAGAACGCGGTCAGCGTCCCCCCAATGGAACTCACGAACTTGCCCACACTGTTGGAGTCGGCCGTGCCGTTGTTGAAGTTCTTGGTGAGCTGGAGATCGTAGTTGAACGCGTCGGTCTTGGTCACCTCGACCAGCGTGCAGTCAATCAGGACCTGCGGCCGGCGCTTGTCCAACTGCTTGATCAGGCTCCCGATCCACTCCTGGTTCTTCTTGTTGCCGTACACGATCAGGGAATAGGTGTTGGGGTCGGGAACGATCTTGATCTTCTCATCCCGGCTGACGACGGTCTTCTCGATCTTGCCGCCCTCCTTCTGCTGCTCGACCGTCTCCTGGATCAGACTCTGGAGAACCTCCGCCAGGTGGTTGGGCGAGGAGTTCTCGAGCGGGTAGATCTTATAGGGAATCTCGTCGGCAAGCATCTCGCTATCGACGTACTCAATGATGCTCGCGATCTTCGCGTGCTGCTCCGCCGTGGCATTGACCAGCAGCGCGTTTGTGGCCTCGACGACCACTACCTGCGGCTCTTCCACCAGCCCCTCTTTGGTCAGCTCTGTCGCCGGTGCCGCCGTGTCCGGCGTCTGGGGGGTCGGGGGCCGGGGCTGGCCCGGGATCTGGCCCGGATACCGGCTGGCGCCGGTAATCCGGGAAGAGTAGGTGGACATAGTCGTTTCCGGCAAGCGGCTGATAATGCCCAGCTCCTGCAGCTTCCGGGCTACCTCCTCCGCATCCACGTGCTTCATCCGGTAAAGCTGCAGCGCCCGCAAATCCTGCTGCTCCAGGTCCAGGGCATCGACCAAGCTATTGACGATACCCAACTGCTCTTCCGCACCGATCATCAGAATGCGATTGGTTCGTTCATCGGCATCCAGAAACACACCCGTCTTGGCGGCCTCGGGTACCTGTCCGGCCGCCGCCGCCCGGGCGCGGGCCGCCGAGGCCTGCACCGCGCGAAGCTGAGCCAAACGCGTCCGATACGCCTGATCCGTTTCGTTCGGCTGCCGCGTCACCGTAGCCGTGGGCTCCGGCTCCGCCACCGTGACCGGGACACTCTGAAGCTGCTCGGCCAGCGCCTTGACCTTGTCGGTCAGCGTCTTGGCCATCGTGTATCTCAACTGCCGGAACTTGAATTTCCTCGGCTCGCCGGGCCGGTCGATCAGCTTCAGCAGTTGGTCGATCCGTTCCATGCGATGGGCATACGCTGTCACGATCAGTGTCTTCTGGTTGGCGACCGGGGTGACTCCCACGGCCAGTCCCATCCCCTGCAGAAGGGTCTCGGCACTGGAAGTCTCGATATGTTTCAGCTCGAAAACGCGCGTGACCACCACGTCGCCGACCTCGACCGGCGTACCCGGACTCACCAATTCCGGATCGACGTTCAGGAACTCGGTCCTCGGCACCACTTTCACAATGTTGCCCCGGTACTGAGTCATGACGAGGTCCTTCGACTGCAGTGCCGGCTCCAGCAGAAGGTACAAATCCTTGACCTTCACGGGGCCCTGGAGATTTCCGTTGAGTTTCAGGGTCACCTCGCCGGTGACCTTTGCCGGGTCGTAGACATACGTCAGATTCAAGTACTTGCCGATCAGGTCCAACAGTTGAATGATCGGCAATTTCTCGGGCAGCGTCAGGCCAATCGGCTGCTCGCCGTTGGGCAATGCACCAGGCTCATAGGGCGATCCGGACAATTTCGTCGGGGCCGATAGCGACGCGGGATTGGGCGTCTGTGCCGGTGACGCCGGCATCTGGTCGGCCGGCTTCGATTCGACCTGCAGCGGCGTTACCTGGTTTGAGTCGAGCGGCACGACTTCGCCCGGACGAATGGTGCCGGTCTGTCCGGCAGCGGCTTCGGGGGACTTCTCCGGCTCGGCCGGCGCTTGCGGCTCAGCACCCACGCGCTGAAGCCCCGGAGGCAGCACAGGCTTCGTCGTGTCCGTACCAGGCTGCGTTGCCCCCGTGTCAGGCTGTGTTGTGGCCGCATTGGACTGCCCCAGAGCCACTTTGCTGCTTGCCTGTTGAGAGTCCACCGCGGCAACGGGGGCGGGCTGGAGGTCAGGCTGCGAGACCGGCGCCGAGTGACGCTGAGATTTGATCTCATTCGCCCGCCGGCGCATCTCATCCAGCTTCTGCTGCATTTCCGGCGTCAACGTGAATTTCTTCTGATTGCCGTCGGCCTGCGGTGAATTCGCTTTCGCTGGGCCCTCTGCCGGATTCTTCGAAGAAGATTCCGCCAGCGCGGTCGCCTGGATCGTAGGAGTAATCGCCGCCGGATTCTCCGGCGGTGCCGAGGCTTTTCGCTGTTTCAGGACTTCCGGCCCCATCTCGACGGCGGTCTTGATATCCCGCAACTGAAAAGCCGGAGCGATGGCTACGACGACGCCGTTGTGGATGTCGATGATCGCCCTCATTTTCGTCTTGTCCCGGGGCGGACTCGCGAACGTCCCGATGGACACTCCGCCTACGGCCTCCGCAATCTGCTCGTTCGAGGGCATCATCGCGGCCGTCGAGGCGGATCCCAGTTCCTTGACGTCGAAGTCGGTCCGCGTATCCACGATTTCCAGGACAGTGATGGCTTTCTGCAATTCGCCGGGCTCGGCAGTGACCAGCAGTGAATCGGTGCCCGGCAGCCGGGTAGCGGTCCCGATCTTCAGTCGGGTCAGGAATTCTCTGGCCCGCTCCGGTGGGATATGGGTCACGGGAATGAGCTTGTAGCCCGGCGGAGTGCTCCCGTCGAGGGCAAACAAAGGCCCGCCGCACATAAAAAGGACGACGAGGAAGACTTCAGCAAGCGACCGATAACGCTCCTTATGGGGGACATGCCATTCCGTCATCGTTTATTACCTCTACTCCAAATCACCCTTCTCGATACTTCTAAAACGGCCAAAGTGCTGCACGTCAAAGACAAACCCTCGGCAGGCAATCCCTTTTGCAAACGAGAACTCCGCCTCGTACTCAGTACCAGTCGAGCATACAGCATCAGCTACTTAGTCAGACAACGGGGGGGAGCAAAAGTTCCCCCTCCGGCCACAAAAAAACAGCATTTTCAGTGCTGGTAAGAAATGTTAGTCCCTGGCTCCGAAGGCTGTGAAAGGCGGCGCCGCTGCTCGAATCCCGGTGAGCATCGCCCGGTCTTATAATCGTGCGTGGCAAGGACGTGAATCCATGCACAGGACGGTGGCCCAGGCGGTGCTCGGTCTGTGACGGCATCTCATTGGAAGCTGAATCCGGGATGCAAAGAGATTAGAATCTGAGAGCCGATCAATTCTTTGTAGCGCGAGAGCCGCTGAGGCGCTTCAGACGCTCTCGCCATTTGTCATCTTTCGGGCTGCCCTTACTGCCATTCAGTTCCTCGCCCAGATTGCCCAGTTTTTTGGCTTCTTCGGTGCTGACGCGCGAGGATCGGAATTCCTCGATCAGCTTTTGCTGGGCGGCCGCCCGATTGGCGGGATCCTTATCCAATTCCCTGAGTCTGGCGGCCAGATCGCCGAGATTCTGCTGCTCTTCCGGACTAAGTCCTGCGGCCGTGGAATCAGCGGGCGTGGCAACCGGCTGGCTCGCCATGGCCGGCTGTGCTACGGGATGGCTCGGAGCCTGTCCAATTGTTGGTTGGCGCGGTGCGGGTGCTTCGAGCATCGGGACTGCCTTACCCGTTTCGAGCATACTGCCCGTCTCCGGCGGCTGTTCCACCATCTTCTCGACGTCCTGGCGACCATCCCAGTAAATGATGCGGTCGCTTCTCACTTCCTTGACGACGATGTGGCCGATCTGGCTGCCCGGCTGGACCCATTGATACGTCTGGTCCGGCAGACGGATGTACGCAAAGGAGAACGCCGGACTGGGTGAGTAGCTCAGCCCGACAAGATTGAAATTGGCGGATACGACTGGCGGTGTGACCGACGGTCGGACAGCGGCGCGGGCGGCTGTCGCCGGGGCTTGGGCCGACGTCGGAACTCTGGGCTTCAGGATGTCTGCAAAAAGCTCCGCCTGCTTGACCAACGGTGGCGTGGTATCCTGACTCTGGTCTTTGTCGGGATGCTGTTCCTTGAATCGGTCCACGGCACTGGGTGCCTCAAGCACTTTTTTCACCTGCTTGTCGCTACGGACTCCGAAACTGATCAGCGAAACCGGTCCGAGAACCGAGGCCAGCACAACGCCCGCTAAGAGTACCGCCGCCACACTGGTTATGCGCAATGTCCGAATCATAAGGAACACCCTTCCTTCTTAGTTTTTGACATTGCCGGCGGCGGCGGGTTCCCTCCAATGCACAATTTTTTGCATATATTCCTGCTCGTGCCCGGTATACCCGCCGCTTCGCTCCGGGGTATGGCAGTTCAGGCAGGTCATCTTTGGCTGGCTGGTGGCCGTCTGACCAAACGTCCGAATATGTTCGGAACCAGGTCCATGGCAGTTTTCGCAGCCGACGTCCTTCAATTGCGGCGTCCTGGCCTCCGTTATGAAACCACGCTCATACTCCATACCGACCACGTGGCAGGCGACACACTCCGGATCATACTCCGAGCCAACCTTCTTCAGTGAAGCCAGTGCGTGGGCGTGAGGCTGTGTGCTCCACTTCTGGTATTCGGGCTCATGGCACCGCTTGCAGGAGTTCGAGCCAGCGAACGCCAGGTCCCCCGGCAAGGGCATGCGCGGGTGTTTCTCCAGCAGATTGCTTTCCTTAACCAATTGCTGGTACTGCTTATAGAGTTGGACAAGAGTGTCATCATCAGGCAGTTTCGTCTCAATGGGGATCGGCTCAAATCGCAGGGCCAACTCCCCGGTCTGCGCGCCGACGGCCGCATCCAGCCGGCATACGTAACGTCCGAAACGGCCGATAGTAAAGACCAGAGGCCTAACGCCGGGGTCACTCAAAAGGTGGGGCTCATCAGAATCGGAGGGACAGATAATACAGTCGATCCCAGGCATCTGGGTTGCCAGGGCCTTGACAACGCCAGGGTCACCGCGTTCCAGGATGAGAATATCGAGCGTGGACAGGCCGGAAGTCGCGACGAAAAGCCCGGCCGCCTGCTCCACGGGTGAGGTCTCCGGATCAAAGGCCGCAATTCGCACAGTTACCTCTCGCCCGCGGCATGTGAACCGCTTCGTAAACACCTCCGACGGGCGGCGTTCCGCCGTCCGAATCATACGGAATCCCTGCGGCGGGTCCGCCGGCAAACCCAACGGCCCGGCTATTTCGAGGTCGCGATCCGTCAAGTGAACAACATCGTAGTTAAGGTGCTTGAGGGCCTCAAAGAGTATACGGAACTTGATCAGGTCCTGCTCGCTGTCGCTCCCAACCAGAGAGCCGGTCTCAACGAGCAGCCGGTTCGATACCGGCACACTGTTGAAGATGGCGGCACGCTTTTCGAGACCGCCGAGTTGCCCGCCCGAGCACCCGCACGGCTTGAGCGAGCCCAGCTCATTTCCCGTGAAGAACATCGTGAGCGCCGCATCGCCCCCAGATGGTTGCGGCGGGCGTTCGCCCGTGCCGGAGAGACACGACAGGCCCGCCGCCAGCGCACAAATGCTTGCTAACGCGAAGCTTATGTTGAGTCGCCGGCTCAACGATCGACATTGACCATTCGTGGGCTTGCCCGCGTCAGACACTTCACATACCACTTTCTCAACGGAAGCCCCGGAACTGGATGGACAGTGTCTCCCCATCCTTGATCTTCACTTCCAGCACGTCGGACAGGACGGAGCCTTCACTCTCAGACGCCGGTGCGGTGATTTCGACTCGCAACTGATAGCGATTGCCGACTTTCTTCTGGTCCAGGACCTTGACCATCCCCTTCTGGGACGAAGCGGACTCGATCTCGAACTCATCCCGGTAATTGGCGAGAATCCAGATTTCGCGCTGGACGGGCTGGCCGGCCTTCAGATTGAACACCATAACTTGCGGCGGGTTAACCGTGAATTCGGGCAGAACATCGTACAGCAGCCGGACGGTCTTGCACTCCGGGTGCGTTACGCTGATGGCGACCTGCCCTCTTTGATTGCGCTGGATCTTCGTCATATCCACCTTGGCTTTGAGCACGAACTCGGTCGCCTTGACGGCAGGGTCGAATTCGGCCGAGATCGTATTGGCGGTGCATTTGAAGCCTGAGATAGAGAACGGCTTGCCGTCAAGGCTGATCAGGGTAATATCGCCGCAGCCGGCGTTGTCCTGCCTCAGGAACAGTCTCAACCTTTCCGGCTTGCAGCTTATCCGTTGAACAATGGTGGCTTTGATTGTCAGCGTTACCACACTTTGGTCCGGATCGTTCGTATATAGATAGAGGTTCTTCGTCATGGAGCCGGGATAGGCGCTGGCCGGATAATCGATCTCCAGTGCGCCGCTGGCGCCGGAAGCGTATTCCTGCCCGTTCTGAACGCCTTTGGTTGACACCCCGCAGCAGCTCTTGACCTGGGTGATTTTCAGCGGCGCCTTGCCTGTATTGGTAAACTTGAACTGCACAGTGTGGCTGGTGTCGGGCCCGATCTCGCCGAAATCGTGGACGACCTTTTCCAAGGTGATTTTCGGCGTTTGCGGTCCCTTGGTCGAAGCCGGCTGCTGGCAGCCTGACTGGGCGAGCAGGAATAACACAACTAAGGGCGAAACGCACAGGGCAAACAACGAATTCCCCCTTCCGGACAGGGTAATTGTCGCGTTAGTTTGATGTTCTCGGGTCATGTGGTGCACTCCAAAATTCCGATTCGAGTCATCTGATTGATTTTGCCGCCGTATTGTAGCTGTGTGTGGTTCTGCAAGCAAGAACCACGTTCAATCCAAGAGAATCGGATGGCTGCCGCTCCAGGTTGAAAAATTCTGTTGAAAAGTATGCCTGGTGGGGTAGAATGAATAGTTTAGGGCATATTTGGGAGTTACAGGCATGAAGGAAAAGATACATCCGAAGTACGAAAAAGTAGTGGTCCACTGCGGCTGCGGCAACACGTTCGAGACGCGCAGCACATCGGACGCGATCCACGCGGAAATCTGCTCGATGTGCCATCCGTTCTACACGGGCAAGCAGAAGTACGTCGATACAGCCGGCCGCATCGAGCGCTTCCAGAAAAAGTACGGCTCGGGATACATGAAAAAGGGTAAAGAAGAACAGAAGCAGTAGCGCTCCAGGGATTTGTGGTTAGGCTCCTGCTCCCGCCGCCGCGAGGGGTAGGGGCTTTTTCTTATGTGCGGACAACCTGCCGCGGGGAAGGACAGGTTTCCGCTTGGGTTGGATTCACCCTCTGACACGTGGACCGAATGGATAAAGAGCAGGATAGTCTTCTGGTAAAGCTGGAGGAGATCGACGCACGCTACGCGGAGATCGAGCGCCAGATCTCTGATCCGGCCATTGCCAAAGAACCGGCCCGGCTCATCGCCCTGTCCAAAGAGCGAAGCAAGCTGCAATCCATCGTCTCGAAGTATAGCGAGTACAAGAAGGCCGTTGCGGGAATCCGGGATGCCGAGCAGATGGTCAATGACCAGACAGTGGAGCCGGACCTCCGTGCCCTGGCCGAAGAGGAGATCGAGCAGCTCAGCGCCCGAGCTGAACAACTGCGGGAGGAAATGCAGAACACGCTGGTCATGGCCGACGACCTGCACGTCGACTCGGTCATCATGGAAATCCGCGCAGGGACGGGCGGCGAGGAGGCCGCTCTGTTCGCACGCGACCTGCATAATATGTACGTGCGATACGCCGATAGCCGGCGGTGGAAAATGGAGCTGCTCGACTTCAGTCCCTCCGACATGGGCGGCTTTCGCGAAATGATCTTCAACATCAAGGGCGAAGGCGTGTGGTCGGAGCTGGGCTACGAGGGCGGCGGCCACCGGGTGCAGCGTGTGCCCGAGACCGAGGCGCAGGGCCGCATCCACACGTCGGCGGCGACCGTCGCCGTGCTGCCCGAGCCGGAAGAGGTCGACGTCGAAATCAAGCCCGAAGATGTGGTCGAACACGTCAGCCGGGCCGGCGGACCGGGCGGCCAGAACGTCAATAAGGTCAGCAGCGCCATCCGGCTCGAGCATGTCCCGACGGGCATTACCGTGAACATGCGCGAGGAGCAGAGCCAGCACAAAAACCGTGCCAAGGCCTGGCGTATCCTCCGCAGCCGGGTCTATGAGCTCTACGAGGGCAAACGCCGGGCCGCGCGCGACTCACAGCGCAAAACCATGATCGGCTCGGGCGACCGATCCGAAAAAATCCGAACGTACAACTACCCGCAAAATCGCGTGACCGACCATCGCATCGGCCTGTCGCTGTACAATCTGGACCGGATCATGGCCGGGGATATGGGCGAGCTGATCGCCGCCCTGCGGGAATATGACCGGCAGCAGCGATTGAAGAACCTGCAAATCGCGCCGAAAGCGGGCGCCTCCGCGTCCAAGTGATCGGGCGGACGCGTCTATGGGAGCGTATGACAGTCGTCGTCACAGGAATGGTTGGCCTCAACAAGAAGAGTTATCTTGAGGAGGTCTGCCGCCTCGCCCGCCGGAAGGGGAAAGAGGTGGTGCTCTGCAACGTCGGCGACCTGATGTACGCGGAGGCGCCGGACATCCCGGCCGGGAAAATCCTGGACATCTCGCTCAAGCGGCTGGCCTCGCTGCGCCGCAGCGTGTTCAAAGACATCATCGTCCAGGCCCATCAGGCGGCCGACGTGATCGTCAATACCCATGCGACGTTCCGGTGGCGGCACGGGCTCTTTCCCGCCGTCGATTTTGACCAGATGCGACAGCTCGACGCGGATATGTACGTCTGCCTGATCGATGGCGTCGCGGCCATGCACCTGTGGCTGCTGGAGGACCACACCGCCGAGCACAGCCTCAAGGACCTGATCGTCTGGCGCGAGGAGGAAATCATCAGCACCGAGATGCTCTGCAAGGGCATCAACGACAAGGTGCCCTTCTACTGCCTGGCCCGAGGCAGCGAGCACGAGACCACGGAAACCTTCTATCGTCTCGTGTTCCAGCGACAGCTCAAAAAGGTCTATCTCAGCTTCCCCATGACGGCGGTGGCGCGCATCGAAGCCGTCAAAAAAGAGATTGCCGAGTTCCGCGAGTGGATGAAGCAATGGTTCATCTGCTTCGACCCCGGCGACCTGGAGGAGGCTCACCTGCCCGGCATGGCCCGGCAAGCCCGCGCGCAGGGCCTCGATGCCATCGAGGTCACCGCCCGGAATCGGCCGGTCCGCCTGAGCGTCGAAGAGGTCCTGCAAATCGAGCGCGACATCAACAATCAAATCTACGCGCGGGACTTCCTGCTCATCGACCAGGCCGACATGATCGTCAGCTTCGTACCGGCGCTGCCCGATGGCAGGGCCGCCATCTCCAGCGGCGTGGAACGCGAGCTCCAGCACGCCCACGAGGCCGCGAAAGAGGTCTACGTGATCTGGACGGCCAAGCAGAGCCCTTCCGTCTTCGTCACCCAGACCGCCAATGCGGTGTTTTCGAGTGTCGACGACGCCGCACGGTTTCTTCAGAATTCCGGACAATTGGCCCCATAGATCCTGTGCCGTCAAGAGGAACTCGGGAATTCTCAACCATGGCCTTTGCATCGCAGGTACCAATGAACGAACAGGGCATTTTCAGCGGGAATCTGGCGGAACACATCGACCATACGCTGCTGAAGGCCGAGGCGACGCGGGAGGAGATTCTGCGGCTGTGCGAGGAGGCCGCCTCGTATGGTTTTCACGCCGTATGTGTGAATGGGCGATGGCTGCCGCTGGTTGCGGAACGGCTGCACGATACGACGGTACAGGTCGCAGGGGTGGTGAGTCTGCCGCTCGGCGCCGATACGACCAGGATCAAGGTCGCCCAGGCGGAGGAAGCCATCTACGCCGGCGCCGATGAAATCGATATGGTTGCCGATCTGGCGGCTATTGTTGAGGCGGATGCACAATATCTGCTGCACCAACTGCGGTCCGTGCTGAAGGTCTGCCGGTCCATGAGGCCGCCCGTCCTGTTGAAGGTCATCATCGAGTCGGCGGCCCTGACCCGCGAGCAGAAGGTCTTCGCCTGCCAGATCGCCCAACAGGCCGGCGTGGATTTCGTCAAGACGAGCACGGGCTTTCATCCCGCCGGGGGAGCGACCGTAGAAGATGTGAGACTCATGAAGGAGGCCGCTCCGCATTGCCGGATTAAGGCCGCCGGCGGAATCCGGACCGCCCAGCAGGCCCTCGCCTTTCTCGAGGCCGGAGCCGAGCGGATCGGGACCACCTCCGGCGTGCAGATCATGAACGAGCTCAAGGTGTCGAGGAAATAATGGCAGGTGGAAGCAACGGTACCTGCAGAATCCATTACAAAAAGATCCCTGCACATACGACCCTCCGGGCCTTGAGTGAGACGTTTTCCGCACTGCCCTTTCCATCCATCCTCGGTGGCAATCCGGCCAAAGCGAGTGAGGATGGATTCAGCTACTGGGCCGCCGAGCCAAGAGACCTGTTCGAATTCACATCGGCACAGAAAGACCCGTTCTCGAAGCTCGAACGTGCCTTGGGCCGGTACCGGCTCGGCAATGACCCTGCCGTCGATCATAGTGCCACAACGGCGGCGGCGCCCCTGCCCGCCGGCCTGTTCTGTGGCGGGTGGATCGGTTTTTTCGGCTATGAGCTGGGTCGGCACATTGAGCGGCTGCCGGGCAGCGCGATTGACGATATTCCTATGCCTCTTGTCCGGTTGTGCTTCTATGATCGGCTCATCGCCTATGACCACGGCTCGGACGTCTTTTGGATTCTTGCCCTGGAGCGGGCCGGCGACTCGGAAAGCCCGGCCCAGAAAATCGCCGCCCTCGAACGCTGCCTGGATCGATCCGAACGAATCCGGCCCGTGGAGCCGGCCTCGGCGAACGTGGAAAACGTCGAGTTCGACAGCATCCCGCGCAACATGACACAGGATGATTATCTGGACGCCGTGAAGCGGATAAAAGTCCACATTCGCGACGGCGACGTTTACCAGGTGAACTTCTCCCAGCGTTTCGAGCAGCCCTTTGCCGGCCGGCCCATCCGGCTCTTTCACTGGCAGAATCAGTACAACCCCAGCGGCTACGCCGCGTATATCGATGCCGGCAGCTTCCAGATCGTCAGCGCCTCGCCCGAGATGTTCGTCACGGTGCACGAAGGTCTGATCCGAACGAAACCGATCAAAGGGACGCGGCCCTACATAAACGCTTCGGACCCGCACACGTTGACGCTCAATCGACAATGGTTCCATGAGTTGCTGACCAGTGAAAAGGAGCAGGCGGAGCTCAATATGATCATCGATCTGGAGCGCAACGATGTGGCACGGGTCTGCAAGCCCGGCACCCGCCGCGTCATTCAACCGAGGACCATCGAGACCTATCCCACCGTCTACCATGCCGTCGCCACAGTTGGCGGAGAGCTGCGAGAGGAGATCACGCTCAATGACATTCTCAAAGCCATGTTTCCCGGCGGCTCGATCACCGGCGCCCCCAAGATTCGCGCCATGGAGATTATCGAGGAGCTCGAGCCGACGGTCCGAGGGGTCTACACGGGCTCCATCGGCTTTATCGGCCTCGACGGCACTGTCTGCTTGAACATCGCTATCCGAACGGTTATCATCACCAGCGGTATTGCCTTTGTGCAGACCGGAGGCGGGATCGTGGCCGACTCCGACCCGCAGGCCGAATGGGATGAGACGATAACAAAGGCGCGAGCACTGTTGGCGGGCATCAGGGCCGTCCAGAATGGGCAGTCGGCGTGCTGAGCCGGCCCGGACAATGACAGATGACGACGACCAGCAAGGTCTTCTTGAACGACGAGTTGATGGAAGTGGGAAACGCCCACGTTTCCGTGACCGACAGCGGTTTCCTGTATGGTGCCGGGCTCTTCGAGACCATGCGCAGCCGCCATGGAGTGGTTTTCCGCCTGCAGGATCACCTGGACCGGCTGTTCTGCAGCGCCGAGGCTCTTTCGATCGTTCACTCCTATGAAAAAGACTACCTGAGAGAGGCCGTTTACAAGGTGCTGCAAGCCAACGAGCTGGCGGATGCGCGTCTGCGGCTGACCCTGACCGGTGGCCCCTTGCTGGAGTCGGAGCAGGAGCGAAAGCCGACACTGCTGATCACGGCCACGGAATTCCGCCCCTATCCGGCGGAGTACTATCGGACAGGCGTGCTCGTCGTGCTCTGCCCCTTCCGACAGAACCCGACGGACCCGGCGTGCGGACATAAGAGCACGAGCTATTACCCGCGTCTGCTGGCGCTCAATCTGGCGCACCAGAAGCGGGCCGCAGAAGCCTTATGGTTTACCACGGACAGCCGCCTGGCGGAGGGATGCGTCAGCAATGTCTTTCTCGTGAAGAATTCGGTTCTCTACACGCCGCCGGTGGGCACGCCGGTGCTTGCAGGTATTGCCAGAAAGACCGTCTGCCAACTGGCCCAGCCGCAATCCCTCGAGCTGGTCGAGAAAGACCTGTACATATCGGATCTGCTGGAGGCGCATGAGATATTCCTGACCAACGTGATTATGGAGGTGCTGCCGGTCATCAGCGTGGAGAAGCATACGGTGGGTGAGGGCAAGGTCGGGCCGGTCACCAACAGGGTCCGGGAAGCTTTTCAGCAGACGGTGGAGCAGGAATGCGGGAGGCAGGAATGAAAGCGAAAGATATTGCCGGCGTGGTCGAGAAGATCGCGCCGCTCGGTCTGGCCCAATCATGGGATAACGTCGGGCTGCTCCTCGGCGATCCGGAGCGACCGATCCGGAACGTCCTTCTGACCATCGACGTGACGCAGGCCGTGGTCGCCGAGGCCAGGGAGCTCGGCACGGACTTGATCCTGAGCTACCACCCGGTCATCTGGGACGGGCTCAAGAGGGTGAGGACCGACGATCGATCAAAGACCGTTTACGAGCTGATTCGTGCTGGCATCGCCGTTTTCTCCATCCACACGGCCCTGGACGCCGTCGCGGGCGGTGTCAATGACGGCCTGGCGGAAATCCTGGGCATTCAGGATCCCAAGCCTCTCGGCGATTACGTCGAGTACGCGCCGCAGGAGAACTATAAGCTGGTCGTGTTCGTGCCGGTCGATGCGATGGCCAAGGTCGCGAACGCGATCTTCGAGGCCGGGGCGGGATGGATCGGCAACTACAGCCATTGCGGATTTCACGCGGAGGGTACCGGGACTTTTCTGCCGCTGGAGGGAGCCAGGCCGGCCATCGGTCGAAAGGGCAGGCTCGAGAAGGTCCCGGAGGCTCGATTCGAGACGATTGTGCCGGCGGACAAGGTCCAGGCCGTCGTCGAGGCCATGAAAAAGGCCCATCCGTACGAGGTGCCGGCATTTGACATCTTCAAGCTTTTCGATTATGCAAGCCGATTCGGATTGGGTAGAATCGGCACGTTGGCTGAGCCCCTGCGGCTGAAGCAGATTATCGAACGGGTCAAACGCCGGACGGGGGCCAAGGCCGTCGGGCTCGTAGGCGACCAGAAGCGACTCGTGCAGAAGGCGGCCGTTTGCGCCGGCACCTGTGGCGAGATCCTTAACCTGGTCATCGCCGGCGGCGCCGATTTGTACTTGACGGGCGAGTTGAAGCACCATCAGGCCCTGGCGGCCCAGGAGGCCGGATTGACTTGCCTGTGCCTGAGCCACACCGTCTCCGAACGGTTCTTTTTGAAGACGGTAGCCAGACAGGTCAAAAAGCTGGCGGGCGAGCTGACGGTGAAGATTAGCAAAAAGGACGCTGACCCATTCACATGGAAGAATATATGACGGACGAAGCTAAAGAGATATTCGACGAAGAGAATCCGGCGGCATTCGAGCAGACGGATGCGCCGCCGCAAGATGTTGAGATGTCCAACCACACCGTGCAGGATTTGACGGATACCGAAGCGGAACCCTGCGAAGAGACAGCCGCATCTATTGACGAAGAGCAGGAGCCCGTGCCGGACGGAGAGGAATCGGCGCATGAGGACCAGGCGAGCTTTGATGAGACGGATGCAATCGTGGAAGAAAGCCGGATAGCCGAGCAGGTGGCCGATGCTCTCCCAGGTGAGGAGCAGGAGCCTGTACAGGAAGCGAGCGAGAACGAATTGCCGGACGAAATCGCTGATCAGTCGTCAGACGTCGGCCCCCAGTCACCAGCCGAAAGCCCTGAGCCGACAACTGACAACCAGCCACTGACCACGGAAGAGCAGACTCCGACCGTTGAATCCGTAATCGAGGCAATTCTCTTCGCGACCGATGAGCCGCTGACGGATGGCAAGCTGGCGAGCATCGTCGAGACGACGGCAAAACAGGTCCGCGAGAGCGTCGAGAGCCTCAATGCGAAGTATGCGGCGCATAACAATGCGTTCCGCATCGAGCAGATCGCGGGTGGATATCAGATGCTGACACTCAACATCTACAACAGTTGGCTCAAGAAAATGCTGCACGCCCGCAGTGACAGCCGGCTCAGCCCCGCCGCCATGGAGACGCTGGCCATCATCGCCTACAAGCAACCTATCATCCGGGCCGATATCGAGGCGATCCGCGGCGTCGCGGTCGGCGAGGTCATTCGCAGCCTCATGTACAAGGGCCTGGTCAAGATCGTGGGCCGGGCCGAAATCCTCGGCCGGCCGATGCTCTATGGCACGACGAAGAAATTCCTCGAGGTTTTCGGCCTCAACTCGCTGAAGGACCTGCCCAAGGCCGAGGAGCTCAAGAACCCCGACCGGGCCTAAGGCCCACCGAGACAAATTCCCGTGCGCCTGTCCCGTCATCCTAAGCGACAGCGAAGGATCTGGCCCCCAATGGGAGCCTGCCTTGGTGTCGCCTACGCTCGCGTAAGCATGTCCTGTCCACAGGATGGAGCATGTCTACGCAAGCGTAGACATGGCACCCGACAGGCCGCTTCTTGAGAGAGCAATCACCGGTTCCACGGCAGTTCCGCATTCGGGTCGACGGCGTTAGCAGGCCGGGAATGATTCTGGTCGAAGACGTAGAGCTTGTCCTTCGGCTCAATCACGATCGAATCTTCATCGATGGAACCGTTGCGGTCCAGCACGTCAGCCAGCGGCAAACCCAGGTGCTTGGCGAGAAATTTGTAGGCACCGATGCGCTTGGAGCGGCCGTAATCATGATCTTCGTCCGGCAGGTGCAGGTATTCGACTTTGTCCTCGGCACCGCACAACCGGTACACGTTGCGAATGTACGGATACTCGACTTCCGGCGTGTTCTTGGTCCAGTCCTTGCCATCCGAGATCAGCATCAGCGGGCGCGGCGCCGCCGCCGCAGCGATCTCCACATTGCTCGTCTCATGCAGCTTGCTCTTGTGGATTGGCATGCCGCTCTCGCAGACACACCCGCCGAAGAAATGGGCCGAGACCATGACGACCGGAATGGAGACGGCGATGCGGTCATCCACCGCCGCCAGCATGAACGATTGCGTGCCCCCGCCGGAAGCGCCGGTGACGGCGATGCGCTTGGGGTCAACATCGGGCCGCGAAGTGAGATAATCCACCGCTCGAATGCTGTCCCAGAGCTGCAGCTTGAGCACCTTCGGGCGCGTATGCTTCCAGCCGGCATTGGCCCAGTCGCCGTAGCCCACCATGTCATACGCGAAAACAATCGCGCCCATGCGGGCGAAAAAGGCACAGCGTTTCTGCATGTCCGGCCGGAATCGGCCATAATCATTCGGATTGCTCCAATGGCCGTGCGGGCAAAGGACCGCCGGAAACGGCCCCGTGCCCTTCGTCGGCCGGTAAAGATTGCCCGTGACAAACACGCCCGGCAAACTTTCAAAGGCCACGTTCTCAACGCTGTAGCCCTCGTACTCGCGTTTACTGTGAACGATCGGATTCAGGGGGCACTTCTTCGGCAGCGGCGAAAGCTCGGCCCCGCGCAGGATCCCCTCGCGAATCTGCTGCGCCCGCTGCCGCCACTCGGATGCATTCGAATAGGTCTTCACAAACCGCGCGAGCTGCTCTCTGGCCTGTTCCTCCGTCTGGTAATTCCCGACACAAAGCTGGGGTTCCTCCTCGGCGGCCCACACCGCCCATGCCAGCAACACGACAGCACTCACGGATACGACAAGACACTTCGATGTACTTCGCATGATGCACCCCTATCAGACTGCCACAATTCGTTGAATTCTCAGGTATGTCACCATTCCGCCAGCGGCGTGGTGCCGGCGCTACCGATGGATTCGCCGTTCGGCCAGACCGGCGCGAACAGCACCGTCACCTGCACGTTCCCCTTAGCCTCCGGCAGCCGAATCACCAGACGTTTGACTCCCTTGTTCGCCTCCTGCGGCGGGCTCTGCTCGGCGGACTCAATGCGGAACGGCGCGTGGAGCGGCGATTCGACTATCGCAAGGAGTTTCTTGCCTTTCAGAGTTAGCGCGGCCATCGATTCTTTCTCGAGCGTGATTTCGGCATCCGTCGTGATGCCCCAGACCAGCTCGCAGGGCTCTTTCAACTCGAACTCGTCCTGAACGAGAACCGCCTGCCGGCCGCGTGTCATCTGCACGCCACGCATGACCGATTTGGCAAACGGGGCATACGCCTCGGTCAGATCCACCACAGCCAGCGCGTTCTTATCATCCAGTCTGACCTTCATGAAGCTCGATTTGGCGAGTGGGTCCTGGTCCTTGCCGCCGAGCATCGGGATACTGTGGCTGGCCGAATTCAACCGGTAGTAGGACCAGCGCTGGCCGCCGCGCTTGGTCTCCCAATAGCCGGGCAGGTCGTAGTTGTCCGAGCCCAGGTCACGCACCCAGCGAACGCCGAGGGCATCGAGCTCGAAATTGCCCAAGTCGAGATGGCCGTGATTCACCTGGTTGTATCCGGCCTTGATGCCGGCGAACAGGGCGTTGGGGTCATCCCATGCACTCCGCATCGTGACGACCTCGACCGGTCCCTTGAAGTAGTAACCGAGCTGCCGGCGGGCCGCACTGGCCCGGGGCCGAGCCGTATACCAGACCAGATGCCCGGCCTGGGCGGAACGCTTTTCGATCTGCTCGTGCTCGCTGTACGCAAACAGCGGATTATGAAAGGTGCGCGCCAGCCAGAACATACAGGGCATCGGCCGCCGGGCGCTCTTCTCGCCGACATCGGCCAGGTTCAGGTACAATCCCGTCGGCCCGGCCGTGTAGATCGGAAAGAGACCCGCTTTGGACAGGCCATCGACTTCAAGCAAATTGAAGGTATTCCCCAGTGCGGTGTCCAGTGCGGTCAATCCGTAAGCGGTGTAGTGCGTGGCGTAGCTCCAGTAGCCGGGCCCTTCGCCCCAGGCGCCGTCCGGCCCGTAGCTTTTGAGGGCGATGGGCAGCGACTTGACCGCCGCTGGCACAATCCGCTCGGCATAGTTGGGGTCGGTCTCCGCGATGGCTAACGAGCCGATGATCATCCCGCCGTTGCAGACCTGGTTCCAGTTGTATTCGCTCTGGACCCACCAACCGTTCTTGGCATAGACCTCCAATCCCGGCTTGAGACCCTTTTCGATCAAAGCGGCTTTGATAGTGGCCCGCGTTTGCTCATCGAGATAGCTGAAGAGCCAGTCGTAGCCGACCCCCGCGGCGTGGGACATCTCCGCCGTGTCGAGAAAGTGCGAGGGATTCCAGTCGGGGAACGCACAGACCTGCAGGAGGTTCTCCTTCGCCTTGGCGGCGTACTTCTCCTCGCCCGTCCACCGGTACGCCAAGGCGAGAGCATAAATCCGGCCCAGACAATCCCGACTCACGCTCAGCAATCGCGGCCCCACCTTCTTATAGACAAGTGCCGGCCTGTTGAGACACCGGTCCGCATCCTCCTTTACATCCTGCCAGCATTTCTGCAGCGCCTTATCCTCCGCGTAGCAGGCCTTCAAAAGGCCGAGGTCCGTGTCCTTCAGCATGAGCCTCGGATGGCTGGCGTCCAACGTGGAGAGGACCGAGGCTTGTGTCGCCGCACCGGCCGCGGACCAGAGACAGAAGATGACCATGTGAACAACCGTGAGTACAGGCAGACACCTCATGACACACCTCCAAAGGCCTTCAAGTCTCACTCTTTTATAGGCTCCCCCGCACAGGGAACGCAAGAGAATTCCCTCCGGCAGTACCCCTACGGGTGCATGACAAGATTGTGGCAGGCCAAGCACGCCGTCGGCTGTAATACCGGTTCAGAATGACTCTTGGCTTTTCGTTGTCATTTCGACCGGAGGCCGAAGGTCTCCCCTTGTCATTTCGACCGGAGGCCGAAGGCCGGAGCGGAGAAATCTGGCCGCGAATTCACGACACGCCAGATTCGCGGCCAGATGTCTCGACTGCGCTGCGCTGCACTGCAAAGGCGCAACATCTTGTTTTTTTAGCAAGCATTTTTGGTTGCGGCCGGAGGCCGCGCCGCGCTCGACATGACAATACACTCGTGTTGCCTACACACGTGGATCACGCTCTGTGCCTCGAGACAGACCCGGGCGGGGGTGACCGGGCTGCAGGAGTTGACGACTCTTCTGTCACGCCGTATCATCGTCTCATCACTGAATCCTGGTTTGGAGTGCGGTAATGAAGAAGTACGTCTACGGGACTAAAGAGGAGATGGCGGCGGCGGCGGCCGGTAATGCCGCCGCGGCAATCCGAAGCGCCATCCGCAGCAAAGGCCAGGCCCATATCATCCTCGCCACCGGTGCGAGCCAGTTCGAGATGTTCCGCCACCTGGTCGCCAGCGAAGGAGTGGATTGGTCCAAGGTGGTCATGTTTCACCTCGACGAGTACATTGGGATTGGGCCGGAGCATCCCGCCAGCTTCAGAAAGTATCTCAACGAGCGTTTCATCAGCCAGGTCGCACCTCTGGGAGCCGTGCACCTCGTGAAGGGGGATGCCGAAGACCCGCTGGCGGAATGCCGGAGACTGGGGACGCTGATCCGGGCGCACCCCATCGACGTCGCCTGCATCGGAATTGGAGAGAACGGGCATCTGGCCTTCAACGACCCGCCCGCGGACTTCCAGACGGAGGAAGCGTACATCGTCGTGCAGCCGGACGAGCGCTGCCGAAAGCAGCAGCTTGGCGAGGGCTGGTTCGAGAGACCCGAACAAATCCCGCCACGAGCCATATCGATGAGCATCCGACAGATCTTCCGGAGCCGGCAGCTCGTCGTCACCGTCCCGGACACCCGCAAGGCCGAGGCGGTGAAGAATGCCCTGGAGGGGCCGGTGACACCCCAGTGCCCCGCCTCCGTCCTGCAACGACACCGGAATTGCTCCATCTTCCTGGACGAGCCCGCCGCCTCGCTGCTTTCCCGCAGGCCGTGAGCGATCGCGGATAGTCGTCCTGTGCCGGCTCTTGGGGACGCTGGCGAACGATTGCGCGCAGTGACTCACAACTCGAACGTATGCAGACCACCCACGGGCGTGATGACCTCCGCCGCCAGGGGCAGATTCCTGGGCTGGTAATACTGCTCGGCCATGTTGTCGATGACGCTCTGTGCCTGCCGGGATTCCACGACGGCCACCACGCAGCCGCCCATGCCGGCCCCCACCAGGCCCGCGCCCACGACCCCCGGCGTCGCCAGAGCGATGTCCACGAGCGTATCCACCTCCGGCACACTGACGTTATAGCCGCCCCCCTGCCGCCACAGGCGCGCCGCGTCCCGGCGTTGCGGGTCGCCGGATTCCAGGTCACGAATCAGAGCATCGATCCGCTCATCCGGATAACTGTTGTCGGTGGGCAATCGCTTTCCGGCCACGAGCCTCGTCACGCGATCTCCATCGTGCGAGATGTTCATCAACTCGCCGAACCGCCGCATGTCCCCCGCCGCCAGGCACGGGGGGACCATATCCGCACGAATGCATTCCGCGATTCCGTACAGGCAGACCTGGCGAATCGGATAGCCGCCCGGCGGCTCCTCATGGCTCCGGAAGACGCGTGAAATCTTCTGCTCCTGGTCGGGCAGCAGCCGCAGGATCTCGGAGCGGCCGGCCGACACGGGTAGTGACCGCACCATTCGATAAATCTGGCTCTCGTCCACAGCGAGCCGGTCGGGATTGACGTCGCGCAGGCGCTCAAGTCTCTCCGCATATTCCGGAAATTGCCTCTTGATGAGCAGCAGGCCGAAGATATACGCCGACACGCGACTATTGAACGCGCTGCGGGCGCCGGCCTGTTTTTTCACTTCGATGAGGCTGCTGGCGAGCACAAGGCTGTAACCTTCGGGAAGCTGGACACTCTCGACGCTCAACGGGGACGCGGTAGCGTGAAGGATGGTATTGGGTTTGGCAAACAGGATGGCGGCGTGATCGCTGCTGCCGCCGCGGGTGCCGACGTACCACTCGGCGAAGCCACAGTGAGCCGCCAGGTCGGTCCGGCTGATTTCCAGGCCGTTGATCCGTATCACCGCTTCCGCCGTCGCGACCACGATCGCGGAGGATGAGCTCAAGCCCACCGCCCGGGGAACGTCGCCGTAGAACATCAGGTCCATGCCTCGAAGAAGCCGGAGACACGACCCGTCGTCCTGCGTCTGGAGATTCTGCAGGTATAGAACCGCCGCACGAATGTAGTTCGACCACGTCATCGAAATATCGCCGTTTCGCTGCTGGAGCTCCGCATAGCACCAGGAATCCCAATCATGGATCTTTCTGCCCTGCGGCAGGCACTCGCGGATGCGGAACTTCTGCTCGGGAAACGGCTCGGACTCGACGTTGCCGGCCACCACAAAGTCGTCGTCGCGAGGCGATGCCACCAGCCACATGTGATTGATGGCGATGGGGTTGACCGACCCGCCCCGGTGGTCGATGTGGGTGCCCAGAATATTGACGCGACCGGCCGAACGAATCACAAGCACGTCCCTGTCCATGCCGTGGATACGGCCGAATGCCTCCAGGACGCGAAGGCACATGCCTGCCGCCTTCTCGCGCAACGGCTCCCGCTGGGCGCAGATCGCCAGAAGCATGCGGTTGAACCCGCCGGTCAGGTCTTCGACCGCATGAATCCACTCTCGTACCGGGTGCCGAAACGCCATGTGCGAACTCATCAACTCCTGCTCCGGGAAAAACCCGCCTTGGCTGACCGACCGCGCGGCATGCTCCTCCATTAAACCTTGCCTATTATACCAAATCTACCGCGGCCAGAATAGCTCCTGCGAGTTTACAATCCGTTCCCGGTGATTTACAATCTCCGGGCAAGGACTTTTTGATGGTAAAAATCAGACAACAAAATGCCGTAAACACCGCCGCAAGGCGATTCGACAATTCTGATAGGTGACCCCTACTTTTTGATTTTGTGAACCTATGGAGCAAACCAACGGCAGCCATGAGACTGAGAGCATCGGGATTCCCGGCCTCGTGGACCTTCAGGTAAACGGCTACCGGGGCGTGGACTTCTCCGGTCTCGATCTCACGGAGGCAGACTGTGCCCGGGCCTTTCGAGAGTTGCTCAGCGCGGGCATGACGGCCTTTCTGCCGACCCTGATCACGAGCCCCGCCGGCATCTACGCGCGTAACCTGCCCATTATCGCAAAGGTAATAGATGAGGAGGAGTTTCAGGGGCGGGTGCTTGGCGTCCATCTCGAAGGGCCGTTCATCTCCGCGCAGGACGGGGCGCGGGGCGCGCACACGGCCCAATGGGTCCGAGACCCCGATACCACCTACCTGGAAGAGCTTATTCGTCTGGCGGATGGCAAACTCAGGCTCCTCACGATCGCCGCCGACCAGAAAGGAGCTGATGAGCTGGCCCGCTGCGCGACGGGTCACGGCATCACCGTCTCACTTGGTCACCACATGGCCGACGAGCGAGACCTGGAGAGGCTGGTCGCGGCGGGAGCGAAGGCTCTCACCCACCTCGGCAACGGCGTGCCCGCTCTATTGTCCAGGCACCAGAACCCCGTGTGGGCCGGTCTGGCGAACGATGACCTTTCGGCCACCGTAATCGCCGACGGGCACCATCTGCCCCCTTCGGTGCTCAAGACTATCTTCAGGACCAAAGGACCCGAACGTTGCGCCATTATCAGTGACGCCTCGCCGCTGGCGGGACTGCCGCCGGGCGAGTACTGGTCGATGGGGGCCCAGGTCCGCCTGGAGGCCAACGGCAAGTTGTTCAACCCCGCCACGGGCTATATGGCCGGGTCCTCGGCGACGATCCTCGATTGCGCGAATTATCTGGCGTCGCTCGGCTTCGTCAGCCCCAACGCCCTGATCCGAATGCTCTTCTATAATCCCCTGCGATTGATCGGGGTTCGACCGAATCAGGTCCGGACAGACCCAAGGATTCTTTTCGACGTGAAGCAGCGTCGTTTCGTCGCCAGTCCCTGATGACCATCCCCTTACGACCAAGGAAAGAGGACAAGATGAAAAACCTGATCCTGCAATGTGCCTGTGTGGTCCTGGTCCACGCCGCCTCAATAGGAGCGGCGCGCCCGGAGGAAACTCGCCCGTCGGATTTGAAGCTGTGGTATGACGAGCCGGCCAAGGAATGGACGCAAGCCCTGCCGGTGGGCAACGGCAGGCTCGGAGCAATGGTCTTCGGCGGCGTAAAAAACGAGCGGCTGCAACTGAATGACGCAACCTTATGGTCGGGCGGCCCGCAGGATGCCGACAATCCGGAGGCACTGGCGGCCCTGCACGAGGTCCGCAAGCTGATCTCTGAAGGCAAGTACGCCGAAGCCGACGCGCTGGCGATCAAGAAGCTCGTCTGCAAAGGCGCCGGCTCCCGCCGCGCCTCGAGTTCAAGAGCACTCTACGGCAGCTACCAGACCCTCGGCGATTTGGTGCTCACGTTCGACGGTCCGGAAGAGGCGAGTGACTACCGCCGGGAACTTGACCTCGACACCGCCATAGCAAGCGTTCGTTACCGTCAGGCCGACGCCACGTTCACGCGGGAAGTCTTTTCCAGCGCGGTCGATCAGGTCCTCGTTGTGCGGCTGATTTGCGACAAGCCGGGACGAATCAGCTTCACCGCCGACCTGAGCCGGCCGGAACGATTCACCACGAAGGCGGAAGGCACCGACAGCCTGACCATGACCGGACAGATGAACGATGGCCAGAATGGAACCGGCGGGATCAAGTACGTTGCCCGCCTGCGCGCAATCGCTGAGGGCGGCACCATCAGCACGTCCGACAGCCGTCTCCGCATCGAGAGTGTGAACGCTGTGACACTTCTGTTAGCCGCGGGCACCGACTACAAACTCCAGCCGGCCGACTATCGCGGCAATGTCCCGGAGGAAACCACCGCGGCGCAACTCACGGAGGCCGCCGCGAAATTCTACCCGGATTTGCGCAGCAGGCATGTGACGGACTACCAGAAACTCTTTCGACGCGTCAGTCTTGACCTGGGCCGGGGCACAGGTACAGATATCGCAACCGATGAACGCCTCAAGGCCGTGCGCGATGGCGCGACGGACACCGGATTGACGGCGCTGTACTTCCAGTTCGGGCGCTACCTGCTCATTTCCAGCTCCCGGCCGGGCTCCCTGCCGGCCAACTTGCAGGGAATCTGGGCGGACGGCGTCCAGGTGCCCTGGAACGGCGACTATCACTGCAATATCAACGTGCAGATGAACTACTGGCCCGCCGAGGTCTGCAATCTGGCGGAGTGCCATCTGCCCCTCTTTGACCTGATCGACTCGCTTCGTCCCAGCGGCCGGCGGACCGCGAAGGTGCACTACGGCGCCGACGGCTGGACCGTGCACACGATCACCAACGTCTTCGGCTTTACTTCGCCGGGCGAGCATCCGGGCTGGGGCCTGTTCCCCGCCGCCGGGGCCTGGCTGTGCCAGCATCTCTGGGAACACTACGCCTTCGGCGGCGACCGGCAATTCCTGGAACGAGCCTGGCCCATCCTGCGGGAATCGGCCGAGTTCTATCTCGATTTCCTCGTGGAGGACCCGAGGACCGGCAAGCTGGTGAGCGGGCCGGTGAACTCGCCCGAGAATACCTTCATCACGCCCGACGGCCGGCGGGCCTCGCTGTGCATGGGTCCGGCCATGGATCAGCAGATCATCTGGGACCTGTTCACGAACGTCCTGGAGTCCGCCCAAGTGCTCGGCGTCGAGGATGAGTTCGTGAAGCGCGTGCGCGACGCCCGCGGGCAATTGCTGGGGCCGCAGATCGGCTCCGACGGCCGGCTGCTCGAATGGTCCCAGGAATTCCAGGAGGCCGAGCCGGGACACCGGCACGTGTCCCATCTGTTTGCTCTCCATCCGGGCCGCCAGATCACCGTGACCGGCACGCCCGAGTTCGCGGCCGCGGCGCGAAAATCCCTCGAATATCGGCTCGCCCACGGGGGCGGCCACACCGGCTGGAGCCGGGCCTGGATCATCAATTTCTGGGCGCGCTTGCACGACGGGGAGAAAGCCCACGAGAATGTCGCGGCCCTGCTGGCCAAATCGACGCTCCCGAACCTCTTCGACACGCATCCGCCCTTCCAGATCGACGGCAACTTCGGCGGCACCGCGGGGATCGCCGAGATGCTGCTGCAAAGCCACGCGGGGGAGATTCACCTGCTTCCCGCCCTGCCGAAAGCCTGGCCGACCGGCCGCGTCAAAGGCCTGCGGGCCCGCGGCGGCTTCGAGCTGGACCTCGCCTGGGACAACGGCAAGCTGACCGGCGCGAGCATCACCAGCGTTCGCAACGGGCCGTGCAAAGTGCGTTACGCGGACAAAACCGTGCTGGTCAACACGCCCCAGGGCACGACGATTCCCCTCAAGGAACTGACGACCGGCAATTGACAATTCCGATTCGGCAAAATACCTAAAGAATTACCTTCCTGTGGACCGATAATATCGACAGATACTCGGTAGCCGCAAAATGTCGGCACAAACCGGGCGGGGTGTGGGTGTGCGCGTCGAGCCGGACCACCTCCCGCCTCAAGAAAGGAGGATTGGAACGAAAGACAGCTAATCAGCCGTGAGTCGATAGTTGTTGGTCGGCAGCAGAGATGTGATGTGTTGCGTCTCTACGAACTGCCAGCAACGAGCGACCGGAGGAGGGGCACACGGAATTGATGATGGACAGTGTTTCACCGTTAGTCAATTACGAGGAAGGAGCCCCCCATGAAAAGGATTTCCCTCTGGCTGGTGCTGCTGGCACTGACGCCGGATGTCACCCAAGCCTACTATTACTACTATGTCCCCGCGCGTTATCGCATTCACTATTCCCCGTACGCACTCCGCTATGGCAGCTCCGGCCTGGTTCCCGGCGGGCTGGACTATTCTGTCTATGCGTTTGACTACAGCCATACCGGTCTGGTCTACGAAGGTACCCGGTATACACCCTATGCCCTCCAGTACGGCAGCACGGGCCTGGTCTACGACTACTATTATGCTTATCCCTATATGATGCCATACGGCTATCCCGGCACCGTGATCAACAACTATTATTATGGTTGCAGGCCGAAATGCAGACCGCCGCGAAGTGCCCCCGGCACGAATCCGCAGTACGCGCCCCCCGACTCCGATTCGTCGTCCACCGACGGGATGGGCACCATCCGTCAGTACCTTCGGGCCAGGGGCTTCGATGGGGCGAGCGTCAATCGCATCCTGCGTATCGATAACGTGCTCGTAAGCGTCGATTTCACCCTGAGGGACCGGAACCTGCTCATCAAGTACTGGGACCCGAAGCAGGTGGACCGGCTGAGCGGCACGGACGCAAAGTCCTGCGCCTCTGCTACCCAGCAGAAGATCTATGCGAAGTACAAGCAGGATTGGGACCGCTTCGCACAGCAATACGAGCAGACCGGCGGCGAAATCTACCAAGTGGACGCCTCCGATCAGGAGACGATCGTAGCGGCCCTGAAGAGCTGCCCCAGGCTGGAGACCGGCACCGCGCCGATCTACGCCAAGAACTGAGACAGAGGGCGGAGGACAGCGCCGCCTCCTGTCCTCCGCATTGATTGTCTCTACGGCTGGCCGGGGGTCGGGTCCGCGGCTTGCCAACTCTCCGGGTCGTTCCACGTGACGGGCGGGGCGAGAGGATCCAGAAGCGCCAGAGACTGACCGCCACCATCCGTCTCCGGATACCAGGTATTGTCGTACCGGAATCGAAGGATGGCGGCATCGAAAGGAGCCGGCAACTGCAGCACAATCTCCTCACCGCCATTGTTGAGACTGCCGCTATATTGTCCCACCACCTTGGGTCCCGCGCCGTAAGTGGAGCGGAATACCGGCAGATCCGCCGCCACAACGATACGCTCGCCCGGCTGCAAAACCAGCGCGGGAAACGTGAAGTTGATCCCGTTGCCGAAACGAACGCCGTTGACGTCGAGCACTTCGTCAAGCACGTTCTGCAACTCGACGTAATCGTAGTTGCCGCCCTGCGGCGAATGGTACATCAGCTCCGTAATCCGCAAGCCGTCCAGCAGCTTCAGGTCACCCTCAAAAGCTGACTGGCCGCCTTCCACCTTCACCGAGACGGCATCCAAGGCTGCGGTAATCAGAAAGTCCGAGCTGGTCAAAGAGGCGTTCATACCATGAATGGCCAGGATATTGGCGCCCGCCTTCAAGTCGCCGGGAGCTGGGGAAATGTCGATAAACTCGTCAAAACTCTGTACGTTGCTTTCGCCCGCGGTATCGGCATGCGAATTCCACGACGGGTCGCCGGTAAACTCTCGTCGCGCCACCTCTCTGCCGTTGAGGTAGGCGATGAAGCCGTCATCATACCGCATTTTCAGCGTCAGCTTGTTGACATCGGCCAAGCCGGCGGCATTGACCGTAAACGGGATGCGGATGTAACAGCTATTGTTCTTGCCCGATCCGTACATCTGGGCCTGCGTATCGAGAGTGATCAAGGATTCGTAGCCGTGATCGTGTTCATAGCCGACGCCGCCGGGCGCGCCCGTGCACGGTATCCAGGCCGAATCGTCGAACGGCTTGCCGCCCCGCCAATCGTCGCTCACCGGGCCGGTCGGAACCAGGACTCGCTTATTTGCCGCCTCCTCCACGAGCGTAAACGCCGTCGTGGTTGTCTTTTTTACCATCGGATTCGCCACGCCGGGTGTCGGCAGCGGCAGAATCGCCACCGCATCCGCACCGTCCGGCTCCCGGCCCTCGGAGAAGTCCGTAGTTTGCGGACCAAAGAGGACTTTATCAATCCCTTTTAGCTGGCGGTCAGACAGGCCGATCATCTGACCATCGGCGGACAGGCGAAAGCTGACATGGCCCGGGTCGGGAGAATTGTCCGCCCAGAACGTGGCATAACCCGTCCCGGCGATGAAGCTCAGCGGCCCGATCCTGTACTTGGCCGGCTGCCTCACGGGATCGCTCGTCAAACACATCTCTCCCAGGTCCACCGGGCTGGCCTGGGGGTTGTAAAGCTCGATGAAGTCGGCGGAGAACAGCACTTGCCCAACTGGCAAGCCACTCGTTGATCTTAATGGCGTCAGGGCTGCCGAGGGGATGAGCCACGTTGGCCTCTCCAAATGTCGGAATCGTCAAGTGCCACGGCCCGGAGTCGCCGAGGCGGCCGATAGATAGATCCGGCAACTGGGTCCCAAATTCGACCGAATCAAGCAGCGTCCCCGCCGGATCATAGAGATAGAGGCCGTCACCTTCACCATCGAGGCCAAAGCCCAGGTGGATGCCGGAAGTCGCCGTATTGGCATCGGCAAACAGAACCAGATACTCGCCCGGAGCGATCTTCGAGCCATCGGGGAAAACGAATTGGGCCGGCTGCTCCGGGTCATCGCTCAGGCTCATACCCGCCAGACTCAGCGCCGTCGCGCCGTCATAATACAGCTCGACCAGGTCGGGGAACGTGCCCTCGTGCTCGACGGCCGATTCGTTGAACGTCAGGACCTCGTTGATCACAAGGTGCCGATAGGAAGTGTCCACTGTCCACGTGGCGGTGGTGGGCTGGCTCTCATCCTGCCAGACGCCCATGGAGTTTTTTTTAATGACGGAGACCGTATAGATTCCATTGGTCAGACCGGCCAGCAGGATCGGCTCCGGCCGGCGGACCCAGACGTCCAAGTGGTTCGAGTGGAGCAGGTCCACGGCGGCCGAAAGCGTGTAGCAAAAAGCATTGGGTGTAACGCCGAAGATAACAAACTGCCCGTTGTAGGCCGGACGGTCGGCGCCGCTGATCTCGACCACGTCGCCATTCGCGAAGCCGTGGCTCGCCACGGTCGCGATAGCCGTGGCGCCGTGGTGGGTGAGGACTGTGACGGGCATCATGCGCGCCAGCTCGTCACTCCAGGTACCACTGAACCCAGGCCCTTCGACGCGATACTTGTAGCCATAGACATCCGTACCGCCAACAGTCAGCGTGGCGTCGGTTCTGGCCGTGCGCGAAGGCGGGACATTGCCGATGGAAGCGGTGGCCGGGACACAGGGGCCCATATCGACGCCGTTGAAGCCAGCACCACGGGCGGGCGATTCCGGCCGCAAATGGACGTCGGGAATCATGCCCTTCAGCAGGTAACCGCCTTCGGCACAGCCCGGAAAGCCCGTGCTGAAACGCGGCGAATTCGCATCCACGTACAGCTCGCGGTCTGCGTCGACTAACAGCGGGTCGGCGTCGATATTACCCGCCCCGAGGGCCAGGAATTCGCCTTTGACGATGGAGTTGTTGACGACGAGCTCGGTATCCTGGCGATTCACGAACGTGCCGGTGCCGTTGTCCGAGGACGTGCCGTCCACCTCGGGACCGTTGTTCCAGAAGATGCAGCTTTCGACGTAGCAGGCCCGGCCGGGGCCTGAATCGCTGCGGGCCGGCTCATCGAAGAGAATAGCGCCGGCGTTCTGGATGAATACGTTGTTGTAAATCTCCGAGTACGCGCCGGTCTTGCTGAGGATGCCATAATCGTTGTGATAAAAGATGTTCCGCACGACAATCAGATGCTGGGACTCCAGATTGTCGGCACTGGCGGAGCCGCCGCCGGGGCCGGTGGTGACGGCGGCCGAGGCGCTGCGGGCGCTGTTGCCGACGTTGGCGTGCATGAAGAGATTGCCTTCGATGTGGGTATCGCTCTCGTTATCATCGACTATGTCATCGCCGCCGCCGGTGAAAACATTGTTGATAATCTGGGCGACCGGTCCGCCTTTGACGCTGACGGAATTGAGGTGGAAGATGTCCGTGTCACCGTGGCAATGGCCGAAGAGGTTGCCCTCGACGATGAACCAGCCGTCAGCGGGCATGCGTTCGGCCATGCACATATAGTGGCTGCCGAGGTCGGCAAAGACGCTGTGGCGAATGATGATCTGCGGGTCCCAGATACTGAAGTACTGCGTGTCGGAGCCGCTGAAGGTGGCGTGATCGACCGTCAGCCGGGCCGTAGGCCCGACGACGCTGCCATTATTGTTGCCGGTGGTAATCCACTGGGAGCGGGAGCCGCCGAACTCCAGGTCCGCATAGGCGATGATGTTGTCTTCCTTTGTATCGGGAAGTTGGAAGCCGGCCCATTGTCCCGTGGTGCCGGGGGTACGCGTGAAGCGAATCCGCTGGTATTCCGTGCCCTGGACGACGAGCCGACCATAGACGGTGAAGCCGCGACCGCTATCCAGAAAGACCGTCGTGCCGGGCTCAATCGTCAGGGTCCGTCCCGCGGGGATAGTGATATTGCCGGTGACGTGATAGGGTCCACCGGCCGCAGTCCAGACCTCATCACTGCCCAGCGTCCCGCCGGCCTTCGTGACCATGGAGGGAGTATCATACCAGATGTCGATGCTGGAACTATCGACTTCCTGATCTTCGGCGTCAAAAGTCTGAATGACGAGGCGGTTGATGCCCGGCAGGAGGCCGAGACTGTTGATGAACCAGGTTCCCTCCCAGGGCGACCAGACGGCCGGTAGGCCGTTGACGGTCACCCGGCGGGTCTCGATGACATCCGCCTGGCCCGCGAGCGAGACCGTGTTCAGGGTCGTGTGCGGATAGCCCCCCTCCACGGGCGGGGCCGTGGTCACCTTGATGCTCTTGGGGAGAACTGAGAGAACGTAGGCATTGCGGTCCGCAATGAACTTCTTCATCTCGGCAATCCGGGCGGCAGGCACCCACTCGCCGAGAACGTCATCGAGGAAGGGATTGAACTGCTTGGCGGAGAAGGTCGTGTCAATCAGGTTCTTCAGATGCCAGTAATAGCGCGGCACAAACTGCGGGTGCTTCATGAGCCGGCTGATCGCCGGAACGGCCGCCGCGCGGAAGATGTCGTGCGTGACGCTCGGAGCCATTTCGTCGCCCACGCCGAACAGGGCCTCGAGGTCATGCGGAATCAGCACGAAGCGCTTGTCCTGCACACCGCGATAGAGATAATACTCGTCGCCGGTGCCGTTGCCGATCGACCGCTCGGAATTATCCAGCAAGGTATTGACGGCCAAGAACCGCAGCCACTGCTCCACATCCACAACCCGCTGGACCTGCTCGACGTAGGCGCTGTCCGGGGTGTCGCTGGAGAGCACGCGGGTCAGCTCGATCAGGTCGGACCAGTCTTCGTCGGAGACGTTCGTCTGCTTGAAGTAGCTGATTCGATAGGAATCGGGCTTGGTGCCCAGGTAATGCAGATCCGCCGCCTGGCTCGGATTATCGCTGCGCATGCACTTATAAGCGTTGCCGTCCGGGTCATCGGGGAAATGGCGTGCGGCCCAGTCAGAGTTGATGACCTCCACGTGATCATACGAGCCGCTCGTGCGGGTCGTGCTGGCTGGGGCAAGGTTCTGGCCGTTGACCCTGACCTGGACGGGATGAGCGTCGCTCGCGACCAGGCCCGCCATCTGGAAAACCGCATAGCCGGCCGCCTCGACGTACGTGTAGTTCGTGTTCAGGTTGATGGATGTGACATCTTTCCACGGCCGGTCGTGCGGGAAATCGACGCGATACTGGTTCGGCTGCTGGTTGCGCGTGCCGTGACCGCGGATGCGAACGCCGAGATTGTGCCGCACGTCCGTGCCCACCCCGTCCACGCTGATCAAGGTTGCATTCATCCGGGTGTTGGGTCCCTGATTGCTGCCGTGCGTCCCGATGTAGGCGAGCCGGCCCCGCTCCATTTCCGTCATAATGATGAAATAGATCGGCTGGCTGCCGGGCACCCAGGACGCCGCGGCATCGAACGTCTGGTCGACTTGGTAGAGCAGGTTGGTCACCTGCTGCGGGACGTCGTCCATGAGGCTCGGCGCCGGCCAGGTCCGCGAGGCCCCGCTCTTATCTGTGGCTTCGAGGAAGAACTCGACAACCGTCCTATCCGGCAGCGCCGGGATCTGCCCGCCGAACACGCCGTCGCCGGCCTTGCCATCCCCGTGCGCGCCATCATCGAACATGGGCACGCTGGTATAGTCGCTCGCCTGGTAACGGGGATAGACGTCCGTGCCCTCATATGTCGACTTGTCCACGCGGTAATGGACCTTCGCCGTGACCCCGTCCGCCCGCTCATCGATGAGGCGCGCGGTTACCGTCACTTTGTCCGTGGGCCCGGGAATCACGCGGATATGCTCCACGTCGACGATCAGGGGCGCAACATTGTCGGCGGCCACGGAATTCGCCCGCCCGGGCGTACCGCCGCCGATCTGGCTGGCCGCCCAGTTCTGGCCGCATTCATTGTCAAGAGCGGGGTTGATCAGCTCCAGCGAGCCGCCGCCGCCATCGGTCTGCTCCGACCACTCCCAGCCGCGATGGTTCCGGTCCACCGGACCGAGCACACGCACGGCCCAGTCGCCCTCATCGCAGTAATGAACGCTGTCAATCACCACGCCGGCGGCGTCCGTCAGCTCGACTGTCTCGCCGGAGTTGCTGAGCCGGCCGGTCCAGTCGCCAATGACGTTCGTGATGCCGGAATACCTGGTCTTGAAAGCACCGGTGTCGGCCGCCACGACCAGATAGGCGCCGGCATTGAGCGTGACATCCGGGAAGGCAAAGTCCACGCCCCGGCTGAAGCTCCAGCCTGTCAGCTTGACCGGCTTGGTGCCCCAGTTGTAGAGTTCGATGTACTCCTGGGCCGCGTTCTCGGGCTCATTGAGCTTGTGGAAGGGATGAAACATGATCTCATTGATGACCACCGTAACCGGCTCGGTCTGGTTCGATTTGCCCGGAGTCGGATGGCCGAGGACCTGCCATTTGCCGGTACCGTCGGGCAGCCGGCCGTAGGATTTACCCACGTCCTGCGGCCCGAACGTGACACTGTCGACCAGCTTCTTGCCGGTATCGTAAAGGCCGATTTGCTCCCCCTCAGCGCTGAGCTTGAAATTCGCGTGCAGGGGTCCCTCGCCTGGCTCCTGGTCCGCCCAGATCAGCAGATAGCCGTGCGCCGCAACGGTAGTGGCAGACGCCGCCCCCGTCGGAATGCGCCACTTCGTGGTATTGCCCAGGTCGTCCGTCAGGTAGAAGCCGCCGAGGTTAACGGCGGTGTCGCCATAATTACAGATTTCGATCCAGTCGTCGTAGTCGCCGGCCGGATCGACGATGGTATTCTGATTACCGGCCATGAGCTCGTTGAGGACGAGTTTCGGCGCGGCGCCGGCCAGACGGCCCAAGGACAGTAACGCCAGCAACAATGGCATGACACGAGCACAGACGCGCATAGTCGCCCTTCTTCCCTGGGCTGCACGCCCGGTGTCATCCGGCCGGCAGCCATCAATTCCCTGATTCTCCGCTATTCTCCACGTTCTCGCAGACACCGTCCAGTGCCACCGTAATCAGAAAGTCCGAGCTGGTCGCGCCGCTGTTCAAGCCCTGGACCGCGAGCAGATTGTCTCCGGCTTTCAGGTCGGGGATAGACGCCGAGATGTCGATCTCGTCATCGTACCCCGCCACGGCGGCCTCACGCGCGCTGTCCGCCCTGGAGTTCCACGCCGGAGTGCCGGTGAACCCGCGGCGGGCCACCTCCTTGCCGTTCAGGTACGCCACAAGACCATCGTCATACCGCACTTTCAGTATCAGCTTCTTGACGTCAGTGAGGACCGCCGCATCGACCGTAAACGGGATGCGAAGATAACACGTGTTGTTCTTGCCTGCTCCGAACATCTGGGCTTTTGTGTCGACGGTGATCAATGACTCATATCCCTGGCCGTCCTCATAACCGACTCCGCCCGGAGCGCCCGCGCCCAACTGCCAGGCCGAATCATCGAACGGCTTGCCGCCCCGCCAATCGTCGCTGATGGGACCGGTGGGGACCAGAGCCCGCTTATCCGCCCGCTCCTCCACGAGCGCCACGACCGTTGTAGCGATCACGACCTTCTTGGCCCCGGGATTCGCCGACCCCGGCGTCGGTGCGGTGAAATACGCGAACACGTCGTCGCCATCGGGCGAGCGCCCTTGTGAGACGTCCCGTGTCTGAGGGCCGAAGATCACTTCATCGATCCGGTGGAATGCGGCGTCGAACAGGGCAATCATATCGCCGCCCGACGATAGCTTGAAGCCAAGATGGCCCGGCCCTTCCCCGTCGTCGGCGTCAAAGACCACATACCCGTTGCCCGGGATGAAAGTCAACGGACGCAGGTGGTGCCGGTCCGGCTCGCTTTCCGGCGTATCCGTAAGATAGAAATTGCCGAGATCGACCGGCAGCGGCTGCGGATTGTAGAGCTCGATAAAGTCCGACGGGAAAAGGACCTCTTCGGCGGCCAGCCACTCATTGATTCGCACGGTACGAGGATCGCCGAGAGGCTCCGGGAGATTGGCCTGACCCAAGGTGGGAACGGTCAAGTGCCAGGCGCCGGTATCGCCCACGCGGCCAATCGACAAATCCGGCAACTGGGCACCGAATTCGACCGAATCGACCAGTACGCCGGTCCGGTCATACAGGTAAACGCCGTCGCCGTCCGCATCGAAGCCGAAACCCAGATGGCGTCCCGAGGTCATCCCGTTGTTGTCGGCAAACAGAACCAGGTATTCGCCGGGATTCATCATCGCACCGGCGGGAAAGACATACCTGGCCGGCCGCTCCGGGTTGTCGCTCAGGCTCATTCCGGACAGGCTCATCGCGGCCGGACCGTCGTAATACAGCTCGACGACATCCGGGAGCGTGCCCTCGTGCGCGAAGGCCGACTGGTTGACCGCCAGAACCTCGTGGATGACCAGGTGCCGATAGGAGGTGTCCACTTTCCACGTGCGCGAGGCCGTGGGGCTGTTCACATCCTGCCAGATACCGGCGGAATCCTTACCGATGACATAAACTGTATAGGATTGCCCGTTTTGCAGATTCGTCAGCGCAATAGGTGCCAGCGGCTTCGGGTCGGCGGGCAGGGCCGCACCGGGCCGGAGGATTTCCGCACTCCACGGGCCCTCGTTGACCCGATACCTGTAGGCAAAGATATCCGGCCCGCCCACGGTCAGCGTGGCACTGGTCTTCCACGTCACCGGGAACGGCTCGCCTGCGATCGAGGCTCCGGCCGGGACGAGACCACCCATGTCTCTGCCGTTGGGCCCCGCACCTATCGCGGGCGAATGGGGCAGCAGTCGCATCTCACGCAGCGGATCGGTGATGTCGGTCGCTTTGACCAACTGCGGGTCCACATTCTCCAGATTGCCGACGCCGGCCCAAACGACCGGGTCGCCGTCCCTGACGGGGAAAATCGAATTGTTCATGGTGATGGCCGTCGCATGCCCCACCCAGTCCGGGTTCTCGAACATGTGGGCGACATCGTAGAAGATATTGCCGTCGCCGTAGAATCCCTTCCCCTGCCACTGCCCGGACCGCGGCTCATACACGTTCACGGCCGCGTGGGTCGCGTGGACAATCGTGTTGTTGACCGCCGTAACGAAGCCGCCGTCCTTGGACAACAGGGCGTGGTCCACATCGTAAAACAGGTTTCTCACCACCGTCACCTCCGAGTACTGGTTGTACTCAGTCCCCGTCGTGACGGCGTGCGACTCGCTCTCGCGTGCGGCATCCGCCCGCACGTGCATGAAGAGGTTGCCTTCCACGTGGGCATCCGCGGCATCCATGTCGATGCAATCGTCGCTGGCTCCCGTGAAGATGTTGTTGATGAACCGGGCGATGGCGCCAGGACGCTGGCCGCCCGTGAAGTCGATGATGTCATTGTAGCCGGTGGTGCTGCCGAACCAGTTGCCCTCGAGCAGCGCGTAGCCGTCCGGCGGGAGACCCCAATGATGAACCAGCTCCGCGCCCCGGAGGCTCGGTAAGACCGAGTTCTTCAGAACCATCGAGGCATCATCAAAGGTTAAGTACTGCTTGGTGTGGTTGGCCCAGATCACATGGTCCATGTAGACCTGGGCATGATCCGCGCGAACCGCACAGGATCCGGAATCGCTGTACTCCATGTTGACGTAAGCCAGCCGGCTTTCCTCCTGCGTCTTCAGGAACTGCAGGCCCGCCCAACTGCCGGAGCCGGGCACCTTCGTGAGGGTGATGCGCTGATAGGAAGTACCCTCTGCGAGAAGCCGACCATTGACGGTCAGGCCCGTGCCAGGATGGAAGAACAGCGTCGTACCGGGCTCAATCGTCAGTGTCACACCCGCCGGGACTGTTACCGTGCTCGTGACATGCCACGGCCCGGAAGCGGCATCGAGGACCTTGTCGGAGGCGAGAGTACCGGCGATATTCGAGCCGCCGCCGGCGTCGTGCCAGATGTCGATGTAGCCCTCCTCCAGCAGGTTTCCGGCGCCGTCCCGGCTGTCAAACGATTGAACGATGATCCGGTTGATCCCGGGCAGCAACGATCCTTCCTCCAGACTCGGCCGCACCGCCTCCAGCGCCAGGTCGAAGCTGATATCGCTGCTCGTCGGCGCATTCTGATGAACCTCCACCGCCAACAGGTTCGCCCCCTCGTGCAACAGTGCCGGCAGCACGTTGTATTCGAAGAACATACTCTCCTCGTCGCCCCCTACGTTAGCGGCGGCACGCGTCGTAGTGTTGATCGGCCCCTCCGGCATGCCGCTGCGGCACGCCTCCACACCGTTGAGATACACGACCGCCCCGTCGTCACGCAACAAGCGGAGTCGCAAAGCAAGATAGTCGGAAACGTTGCTCGCGACGAAGGACTTTCGGAAATAGGTGGTGATGTATCGGTTGCCCGCCGGCCCGCCATTGACGGTAGTGCCCTCACCGCCATCGCCGTAACCGAGTTCCGCCTTGCCGCTGCGCCAGGCGCCGTCGTCAAAGCCGGGCTCTCGCCAGGCCGCGCCCTGGTCGCTGCCATCATCGAGGTATTTCCACTCTGAGCCGGTACTCACCAGCGACTCCCCCAATCCGAGCGCCCCGCCGGACTGCCACGTCCCATCCCGCGCGGACCAGGTGGCCGGCGCCCCATTGACCAGCACGGACTTCGCCCGGGTCGCGTCTGCCGTCCCCGAAAGGGCCAGGGTCCCGGCCGTCGTACGCGCGTAGCCATCCACCACAGGCAGAGGACTGGTGATCGTAAGTTGCCGGGGAATCTGGGCGAGCACCGCCGCCGTTCGTTGCCGGATGATCTGTTTCATGGCGTTGATGCGACTCTGCGGGGCGAACCCGCCCAGAACCTGATCGAACAACGGATCGAGTGTTTCCGGATTGAAGAACTCGTCGATCACATCGAGCATGGCCTGGTGGTACAGGGGAGTGACATCCGGATGATCGAAGAAACGCTTCAGTCCATCGACGCCATTGGCGCCTCCGCTCCCTCGGACAATCGAGAAGATGCTCTGGCTGACATTGCCTCCCTGATCGAGAATCGTGTCGAGGTCGTGGGGAATGAGCACGAAGCGGGGATCGGCAACGCCCCGGTACAGGAAGTAATCGTCCCCCATGCCCCGGTTCAGCCCGGTCTCATTGTTCATCAGCAGGGAATCCAGAGCAATGTACCGCAACCACTTGGGAACGTTGATCACGTTGCTGACCTCCTGAAAGTACGTGGTTTCAGGCGCGTTATTCAGCACGTCTATCATGTGAATGAGATCGGACCAGTCATCCGCCGCCGCGTTGCTTTCCTTGAAGTAGCTGGGGCGGTAGGGCCCGGGGCCGGACCCCAAGTACCGCAAATCGGCTTCCCCGTTGTCGCGGAAGCACGAGTAGAGATTGCCATCGGGATCGCTGGGGAAGTACCGTTCGGCAAAGAAGCTGTCGAGCGCATCGAGCTGAGCGTATACCCCGTACATGGGACCGCCGGAGGTGGCCAGATTGGTGCCGTTGATCCGCAGTTGTACCGGTGTCGCGGAGGCGGCGACAAAGCCCGCCATGCGAAAGATCACGCTGCCCATGATCTGCGAGGGCGTGTTGCGACAGTTGAAATTGAGGGCGGAGCGACCGTTCCAGGTGTGATCGCTGACGAAGGCGACATGCTGGTTGTTGGGCGGGCCATTGCGCGTCCCGTGACCGCGATTGCGAATTCCCACGTTGTAGCACAACTGCATGCCCGTCCCGTCCATACTGATGAACGTGGCGTTCATCTGCGAATCGGGCCCCGAGAGCGCGCTGTGACTGCCGATGTACGCGAGTCGGCCGCGCTCCATTTCCGTCATGATGATGTAGTAGATTGGCTGGTCGCCGGGCGCCCAAGCGGGCTGGAAGGAGCTATCCACCTGATAGAGGGCGTTCGTCACCTGCTGGGGCGTGCCGTCCACCATGCTGGGGGCCGGCCAGGTGCGAGTCCTGCCCCCCGGGTCACGGGCCTCCACATAGAATTCCACAATGCTGCCGTCCTGCTGGGCGGGGATCTGCCCGCCGAACACGCCGTCATTCGCCCGTTTGTCATCATGCGCACCGTCATCGAGCATCGGCACACTGCGATAATCGCCGGGATTGAATTGCGGATAGACATCCCGATCGGTGTAGGTGGAACTGTCGAGCCGATAATGCAGCATCACAACGAGGCCCGTGGTTTGTTCGTCGATGATGCGAGCAGTCACCGTGACGGCGTCGGCGGGGCCCGGAATGATCGGCCAATGACCAACGTCCAGAATCATGGGTGCGATGTCATCCACGGGAATGATGCCGGGCGCTCCGGGCGTCCCGCCGTCCACCATGCTGGCCGTCCAGTTCTGCCCGAATTCATTCGGCAGGGCCGGATTGATCAACTCCAGGGACTTGCCGCCCCCGTCGTGGCCGTTGGACCATTGCCAACCTCTGTGGCCGTTATCCAAGGGTCCAAGCTCGCGCACGGCCCAGTCGCCCTCATCCGCGTACTTCACAAAATCGACCACCACGCCCTCATGGTCGGCAAGTTCAATCCTCTCACCCGAGTTGCTCAACCATCCGGTCCACCCACCCACGACGTTGGTCACGCCGGGATGCCCGGCTGAGAAGACGTTCACATCGGCCGCCACCACGAGGTACGCGCCGGCTTCCAGCGTGACGTCGGGGAAAACATAGTCGATCCCATCCGTGAATTTCCAGCCGGCCAGATTGACCGGCTCGGTGCCCCGGTTGAAAAGCTCGATCCACTCCTGCCGGATGTCCTCCGAGCCGGACGCGGAATGGTAAGGATGGTACATGATCTCCGTAATGACCATTGTCGGCGTGGCGCCGCCTGCCGGCCCAACGAATGAAAACAATACGAGCGACGAGAGGATTGCACTGAAACCGATGCGCATTGTCACCCTACTTCCCCGGGCTGCACGTCCCATATTGCCGGCCTTGCGGCCACCGATTCTCCAGACCACAGACACCCCCACACGGCGGGCGCATTATCTTGATTATAGCGAAAACGGGTCCCGAGGTCAATATCCGGCTTCTGATAACCAATCACGGGGATTCAAAAGAATCCCTTCTTCTCATCAGATTCTCATTTTTCATTCGTCAACATGGCGGTCCACGATGTATTGTGCAGGACAGCATGACCACGACCACAGGTTGCGAAACCGTGTTCTTTCACGATAGAAAGAGGCGGGGCTATCTGGCGGAGGTTGTTGCGTATGGCATCCTGCGAAGACCTTTACTTCGCGTGGGTACGTGGCCTGCCCAATAGTTGAGGTATTCGAGTGCGTGCAGATAGGAATAAGAAGAACGGCCGGAAGCTGCTGGCGGTGGCGGCGATCGCGTGCCTCGTCGGCGGCGGGGTGTGGTTTTGGAAGAACGTGGCTCAGGATCGGCTGATTCCCAGGCGCTGGG
>Ga0315291_10000282_pt1 | contig 65643 bp, 86 predicted proteins | sample YL17G12_20_MG_FD_203070 | JGI IMG/M metagenome (GOLD analysis project Ga0315291, IMG submission 203070) | Sediment microbial communities from Yellowstone Lake, YNP, Wyoming, USA - YL17G12_20 | ecosystem: Environmental > Aquatic > Freshwater > Lake > Sediment | place: USA: Wyoming | collected... | reverse complement strand
CAGGCTGTACCTGCTGGATTGCCTCCGCGAGCACGACAATGGGATCGGACATGTCCTAACCTTCCGGGATGAGGAACGGCACCTTAGCCTGTTCTACGCAGCGGTAGGCGAAGACATACATCCCCGCGGACCAGGCCTGATGAGGGTAGCCCATCGGCCTCCCCGAGCGGCCGTGGCACCACTCGTTGAACTCCCAGTCTTCCTCGACACCCTGGCGGTTGACCTCGGCCAGCTTCTCCAACTCGTGGCGGGCCTTCTCCATCCTGCCGGCCTTGACGAGCGCCGCCACGTAGAAACCCCCGACGAAGGGCCAGATCCCCCCATTGTGGTACTGCTCCGGAAGGTTGAGGTTGTTGTTCCGGTAGTACTCCCGCCAGTCCTTGTTTCCCGGGTGGATGACGGGGTGGAGGACCCGGACCGGGTACGGTTCGGCGATGCCCACCTGGCGCAGGTAATCCAGGATGCGCTTCTCCTGGGCCGCATTGGCCACGTCGAAGAGGATTGCCAGCAGGTTGCCCAGCACGTCGCAGTAATCGCCGAAGTCCCGGAAGGCGACGTAAGGAAGAAAGAAAGGTCGTTTGACCAGCACGGGGCCCACCTGGCTGAGGGTGTGCTTCCATTCCGTGTGACCGGGACAGGTCGGGCCCCACTCGGTTTCGACCTCCGGACCCACCCAGAGGACGATGCGAATCTTGTGGCGCACGTCGTCCGCCATTTCGTTGTAGCGCCCGCTGTCCTTGCCCAGAGCCTGCGCCATCTCGGCCATGGCGCGCAGGACGGCGTACCAGAGGACATTGTCATACAGGATGTTGAAGCGGTTGGCGAGCAGATCGGCCCAGTCGGCTGCCTCATGCACCTCGAGCAGGCCGCAGCCGTTGGAGTCCTGGTAGCGGAGCCAGAGCAGGGCCTTCTCCAATGCAGGCCACTGGGCGCGCAGGAAGTCCCGGTCGCCGTCGACGCGGTATTGGAAGGTATGACCAAGGATGAACCACAGGTTGGAGTCCACCGAGCCAGCGTTGGTGTGATCCAGACGCCCGGTGGCCACACTGACGTTGTTCGGGATGGCGCCAAGATCCGACTGCTGGCCGCCCAACGTTTCCAGCGAGGTGCACAAACACTTCTCGCGGCCGGACGAGAGCAAGGCCCCCAGCGAGGTGATCACGCTGTCGCGAGCCCAGACGTGCGGATACCCTTCGGGCGAGGCCATCAGACCCAGAGGGCTGCATTCGTCTGCCAGGACATCTTTCGCTTTCTCCAATGCCACTTCGGTCAGCTCGGTCATATTTGGACCTTCCTCTCGCTCTCTTGCGGCTAGGTCGTTGAATCAAGCACCTGTCCAAGAGCAGCGGCAACGGCATCCGCCACCTGGTGGACCTCATCATCGGTGAATGCCAGGCTGCTGAAAGGCCCCTGTTTGCTCAGATGCAGGTCCGTCTCCAGGTTCAGGTAGACGTCGGGCACGATGCCTTTCTCCGCGAGCAACTGCCTGGCGCACTCATTGTGGCAGCCATCCATCACCACCAGTTTCTCTATCTTCCGCACCAAGGCAGATTGCCTGGGTACCTGGTTCAAGACGGCCGGCAAAGAGCAGATACCGACCGTTTCGCTTCCCAGGCGTCTCACCACTTCCAGCGCGGCCAGGCCGGTGAGCGATCCGGTGTTGGAGCCCCCGCTGAAGCAGGCGAAAAGCCCCACTCTGGGCAACGCCATCTTGTTCTGCACGTCCATCCCGCCTCCTTATCCCTGTGGCTGTACTCGCTTCCCGGGTTTCCGTGAGTCTTTTCTAGCGCGGTCTCATTGACGTTGGCCTTCAACTCCCTCCAATCAAGCGTCAAAGCATGGTCTCCAGGGTAGCCCGCCGGTCGGCAAAGGAGGCATCGTCTTGAAGGGGTGGGCATTCTTCCAACGTGCGCTTTCGCAGGATTAGCTTTACGGCAAAGGCCAGGCAGGTGGCCTCGCCGCACCGCCCGCAATTGGTGCGGGGGAGCAGTTCCCAGATGTCCAGGTGGCGCGGCGCGCGCTTGCGTTCGGTGATGGCAGCCAGTTCGTGACGGCGCTCCCAGGTGGCGTTAATGGCCTGCGCCAGGGGGTTGTAGGCGATCACGTTGGGCAGTGTCGCCAGATAAGGCAGGACATCATCGAGCGCCCGGGAGGGCTTGCCAACCACGATGATCTTGCCTGGCTCGGCCAGACAGGGAAGCGTGCGGGTGAGGGCAATCGATTCAACGTACAACTCAGCCATGACCTGGCGCCCTCTCGAATTGCTCATTCATCTGTCCCCCCGCCTGGGGCGTCCCTGGCTGCCGAACGATTCTCTTCCCGCCTGCGCCCCAACGGCTGGGGTCGTACTCCTGCCGCATCAACGCCTCGCGCGTGGCATCGATGCGACCCGCCGCCCGGAAGATCACCGGCGATGGGGCTCTCCAGCATGTGCAGAGGACCTCCAAAGCGCTTCGAGGCGCCTCCCTAGCCATGCCTCACCACCCCTCGCAAACGAAGCTCACGTGATGGGCATCCTCAGACTTCTGACAGCCATTGCAGTGGAGTGCCAACAGGTACGGCAGTCTCATCTCGAAACCCAGGTCCAGGTGGCGAGTAGCCCGGCGGCCAGCTTCATTGAGCTCCGTCACGATCACTGCGTTGCTGCTGACACGGAACATCTCCTTCAGGACTCCGGCCGGATCCGGCGCGTGGCAGAGCGCGTCGAAGGCAACGGCAGATCGGTATGACCCGTCCGCAAAGGGTAGCCGTGCCGCATCGGCGTGACGGATCTCCAGGTAATCCGCCAAGTTGCCGGCCGCACGCTCCTGCGCGATGCGCACGGCGCTGGAGGCATGGTCCACAGCCGTGACCTGAAGCCCATGGTGAGCGAGAGCGGCCGCCATGCAGGCGCAGGCGCCTGTCCCCACATCCAGAACCGGCCTCCCGTGGCGGAGACATACCTCCACGACCCGCGCCCGCATACTCTCCGCATCTAAGCCTTGGGGTGTCTTCGCGATTTCCCGTTTCAAGACGGCCAAGACCTCCCTCATCGCGAGTCTGATGTCAGCGTTCTCCAGACTCTTGAATGGCCCGCCACAGGCGTTCCGGCGTCACCGGAATCTGGTTCAACCAAATGCCGGTCGCATCATGGATGGCCGCCAGCAGAGCGGGGCCCAGCGGCAGGAATGGCAGCTCGCCGACACCCCGCGCGCCCCACGGCCCACGCGGGTCCGGCACCTCCACGATGATCGGCTCCATCTTTTCGGGAACGTCCAGGATCGTGAGGATCAGGTACGTGCTCAGCTGATCGGTGATCACCCGGCCGTCCTTCATTTGGAAGTCCTCCAGAAGCGCATATCCCTGGGCCTGGACCACGGCTCCCTCGATCTGACCTTCGACCATCTTCGGGTTTACCGCTTGCCCGACGTCGTCGGCGGCAACCACTCGAAGGACGCGCACCAAACCCGTCTCCAGGTCCACTTCGACCTCCGCCGCCTGGGCGGCGTAGGCGTAAGCGAAGTTGGGCATCGAGCGGCCAGTTTCCTTGGTGAAAGGGGTGGTCTGGGGTGCCAGGTACTTGGACTCCCCTACCGCCGGCCGTTCTTCGGCGCGCCATCGCTGCAATGCCTCTTCCGCCGCGACACGGATGGCGTTGCCGGCCATGAAGGTCATGCGCGAGGCCGAGGCGCTGCCGGAGTCTCCCATCGCGGCCGTATCGGATGTAACCATCGTCACCCTCGGCAAGGGAACCCCAACCGCCTCGGCCGCCATCTGCGCCATGACCGTGTGCGCCCCTTGCCCCACCTCGGCGCCAGCGTGATGGACGACGACGCGGTCGATGTCCGTCGTCCCATGCAGCTCGACACGCGCCCAGCAGTTCTCCTGGTAGCCAAAACTGAAGCCCACGTTCTTGAACCCGGCTGCGAAGCCGATGCCCTCCCTCAAGAAGCCCCGGGTGGGCTGTTTCGGCCTCGGGGCCTTCCAGGTACTGCGACTGTGTTTCCACCCGGCACGTCGGGCGGCGGCTTCGATCACCTGGCGAACGCTGATCGGGCCCGGCGGCTCTGTGCCCACACCGAGCGTGTCGCCCGGGAGCAGGGTGTTGCGCAGGCGGAACTCCACCGGGTCAAGCCCCAGCGCCTCCGCCAGCTTGTTCATCTGCATCTCGGCGATGAAGTTCCCTTGGGGCGCGCCGAAGCCGCGGAAGGCGCACGTCGGAAGGTTGTTGGTATAAACGCCGTACACATCGGCCTTGACATGCGGGATGAAGTAAGGTCCGGTGTGCACGACCGCCCTATTGCCCAGCACCTTGTTGCTGGTGTACAGGTAGGCGCCCGCATCGGCGATGATCTCCGTCTCAGCCGCGACGAGTTTGCCGGCGCGCGTCGCCCCCCACCTAGCACGAATGACCATTGGATGCCGTTTGCCGTGTCCGATGACCGACTCCCTCCGGCTCCAAACGATCTTGACCGGGCGGCGGAGCCTCCAGGCAGCCAGCGCCAGGACGATCTGCACCGACATGTCCTCGCGTCCGCCGAACGCCCCGCCAATCGCGGGGTAGATGACGCGCACCTGTTCCTCCGCCAGATCAAGGGCATGCGCGATCTGGGCACGGTCCGCATGCGGCCACTGCCCGGCGGCCTGTACCGTGACCCGGCCCTCCTCGTCCAGGTAGGCCAGGCCGGCTTCGGGCTGCAGATAGGCGTGCTCCTGGAACGGCAGGCGGAACTCGCTTCCGACAACTTCGTCGGCTCGGGCGAATCCCTCAGCGACATTGCCCTTCCGGATGCGGTAGTGGACACAGACGTTGCTGTCGCCGAGTTCCGGATGGACCAACGGCGCGCCAGGCCGCATCGCGCCCTCGGGGTCTGTGACGACAGGCAGGTCCTGGTACTCAACGTCAATGCGCCGGAGTGCCTCCGCAGCCAGCTGCCCGCTCTCGGCCACGACCAGCGCAATCTGATCCCCGACGAAGCGCACCACGTCCGTCCCTGGATTGCCAGAACCCGGCCCGCACAGCACGGGCTGGTCCGGCTTTTGCAGCCCGTACTCATTGACGGGTACGTCCTTCGCGGTGAAGACGGCCACGACCCCAGGACGCGCCTCCGCCCGGGCGGTGCCCAGCCGGAGAATGCGCGCGTGGGGGCGCTCGGCGAACAGAATCTTCATGTGCAGCATCCCAGGCATGGAGAGATCGCCGGGGAAGAGCGCCTGTCCCCGCACCTTGGCCTCCGCATCCACCCGGGGCATCGATTGGCCGATCACCCTCGTTTCTCCGGTCATGCCCACCTCAGCCTGAGGCCTCCTTGTTGAACAATGCCTGGATCTGGCCACAACACTTCACCACACAGGCGGTATTGATACAGTAGAAGACCTGACGTCCCTCTCGTCGGGCGCGCACGAGGTTGGCCCGACGCAACACCCCCAGATGATGGGAGATCGTCGGCTGGCTCAGGGAAAAGCCACGGCAAACCTCGCTGACGGTCATTTCCCGCTCACTCAGCAGCGTCAGGATATGCTGACGCGTGTCGTCGGCCATCGCTTGCAGGAATTCTTCCAGGCGGCAGCACGCGGCCCTAGCCATCAGCCTGCCGCCTCCTTTGATCGAGAGCGGTCCAGACCCTCTCCGGCGTCGCCGGGATCTCGTGAAGGCGCACGCCGCAGGCGTCATAGATGGCGTTCACCACGGCGGGCGCAACGCCGTCAGTCGGGATCTCGGCGGCCGCCTTGGCCCCAAAGGGCCCGGATGGGTCGCTGCCGCTCACAATGAACCGCTCGATGGGCGGCATCTCATCGGCGCGGAAGATGTGATAGTCGCGCAGATTGCCGTTGAGCAGGCGGCCAGCCTCGTCGAAGCGCATTTCCTCGCACAGCGCGTAACCCAGCGACATCGCCAACCCGCCATCGATTTGCCCCTCCACGCCCGAAGGGTTGATGGGCTGCCCGCAGTCGATTCCGAACACAAGCTTGTTCACGCGCACCTCGCCCGTCTGCGTGTCGACCTCGACCTCGGCGAACTGGGCGCCGAACGGCGGGGCGTACATCAGCGACATGTGCGATTCGGCGGCCTGGATCTGGTGCTGGTCGTGCACGTGCAGCGACTCGAGCGCCACATCGTGCAGCGACACGCTTTCCCCATCCGGGGCGATCGCCTTGCCCTCTGCCAGCCGCAAGGATCGTGGACCACACTCCAGCATGCGGCCAGCGACATCCTTGATCATGAGGGCCACGCTCTCGGCCGCTTTCTTGACCGCCCCGCCGGAGACGTAGGTCGTGCTGGAGGCGTAGGCGCCCTTGTCGAAAGGCGTCAGGTCGGTATCGGCGGCGTAGACCTGAATGTCGTCCACGCCGCACCCCAGGACTTCGGCCGCGATCTGCGCCAGCACGGTGTCGGCGCCCGTGCCCAGGTCGGTCGCACCGAACATCAGGTTGAACGAGCCATCGTCGTTCATCTTGAGATACGCACCGCCCATGTCGATCCCGGGGATTCCGCTTCCGTGGATCAAGGCTGCCATGCCGAGGCCGCGGCGGATATGCGGCTTGTCGGGAACGATGTGCCAGTTCGCGTCCTTTCGCCGCTCCCACCCACTGCGCCTGGCTCCTTCATCGACACACTCCGCCAGTCCGGTCGAGCGCAGGGGATTGGGGAACCCCTTCCGGCCCTCGCCCAGCGCCTCCGCCAGGGCGAACACGTCCCCCACCTGCACCCAGTTGCGCCGGCGGAACTCGATCGGGTCCAGGCCGAGCTCGGCGGCGATCTCGTCCATGTGAACTTCGAGGGCGAACAGTCCTTGTGGAGCCCCATAGCCGCGCATGGCCCCCGCCGGTGGGCGGTTGGTGTAGACCACGTCCATCTCAAACCGCAGGTTTGGGCAGCGGTAGAGCGCCAGCGCCTTCGAGCCGGTGTTGCCCTGCACGGTCAGCGAGTGCCCGCCATACGCGCCGGTCGTCGCCAGCAGGCTCAGCGCCATGGCGGTGATCGTCCCGTCGCGGCGCACGCCGGTCTTGAAGCGCAGGATTTGGGGGTGACGGCTGCGGGCAGCGATGAACTCTTCCTCGCGGGTGTACCCCATCCGCACGGGCTTGCCGGTGACCAGCGTGAGCAGCGCGCAGATGTCCTCGAGCACGATCTCCTGTTTGCCGCCGAAGCCGCCCCCGATGCGCGGCTTGATGACGCGAATGCGTCTGTCCGGCAGGCCGAGCACCGGGGCCAGGATTCGCCGCACGTGGAAGGGCACCTGCGTGGCCGAGCGGATCACCAACCGGTCGTCTTCGTCTAGCCAGGTAAGGCAAACGTGTGGCTCCAGGGCCACGTGTTGTACCTGCGGGACGCGGTACTCCCCCTCGAAAATGCGGAAGCCCTCGGCGTAACCGGCGGCCATGTTTCCGGCCTCGGCCTCGAAATGCGCCGCAATGTTGCGCAGCGGTACAAAGACACCCTCAAAGCCGGAGCAATCCGGCTCGTCGTGAATGACCGGCGCACCGGGCTTGAGGGCGTCTTCGATTCCGATAATCGCCGGGAGCACTTCGTACTCGACCTCGATCAGCGATAAGGCCTGTTCGGCGATCTCCGGTGTCTCCGCTGCAACCGCGGCGACGCGGTCGCCGACAAAGCGCACTTTGGAGTCGAGGATCAGCGTGTCCAGCGGGGACGGCAGAGGATGGGACTGGCCGGCCGTGGTGAAACGCACCGGTTGGATGTCCTGATGGGTCAGCACGGCCTGCACGCCCGCCAGGGCCCGCGCCCGGCTGGCGTCGACGTGGCGGATGCGGGCGTGGGCGTGGGGGCTGTGCAGGATCCTGGCGTGCAGGACTCCGGGCGGGGTGAAGTCGTCGGTGTAGGCCGGTTTGCCCAGCGCCAGCTTCACGGCGTCCACCCGCGGCACGCTTCGGCCGACGACGCGCATCTCCTCGGGGGAGAGTCCCTCGGGGTGCTGGCTCATCCTCAGCATCTGCTCGGGATCATTGTAGGGATCGGGCACGGCACACCTCCCTCTCACCTGGCCACGCACAGCACGGCCTCGACCGGTTTAACGTAACCCGTGCAGCGGCAAAGCACGCCTTCTAGCGCCTCGCGCACCTCGGCCTCGTTCGGGTGGGGGTTCTCCTCCAACAGCGCCCACGCCGCGAGGATCATGGCGGGCGTGCAGTAGCCGCACTGGACTGCCCCCGCCTCGACAAAGGCGGATTGCAGCCGATGCAGTCGCTCCCGCGTCCCGATGCCTTCGATGGTCGTCACGTTTCGGCGATCGGCCTGGGCCGCCAGCAGGACGCAGGCATGGACAGCCTTGCCATCGAGCAGGACGGTGCAGGCGCCACACGAGCCGTCCTCGCAGCCGTGCTTGGCCCCAACGTACCCATGCCGTCGCAGGGCTTCCAGCAGGGTCTCGCCCACTCCAACCGCGAGGTCCTGCTCCTCCCCATTCAGCTTCAACCGGATATCCATGGTTCTACGCCTCCGCCGCTCGATCCCAGGCTTGCCTGAGTGCGCGGGCGGCGACCACCCCGGCCATCTCCCGACGGTACGCAGCCGAGGCGCGCCAGTCGGTCTCGGGCGTCACCCGTTCCGACACCGACCTCGCCGCCTCCTCAATCGTCGCCTCATCCAGCCGGACACCGGCAAGCGCCGCCTCGACCGACGGCAGGCGGACCGGCACTGGCGCCACACCTCCCAACGCCAGGTGGACGGACTTGATCACCACCCCCCGACGAACGACGACCACGGCCGCGTTCACGATCGGCCGGTCACGCGGCGTCGAACCGACCCCGGCCAATGCCCCACCGGCCTTTGCCAGCACACCAGGCAACACGACCTCAGCAATTAGTCCACCGTCAGGCATAATGGTCGAGCGCGACGCAAGGAAGGCCTCAAGCGGAGTCGTCTGACGCGTCGGCGTCCGGAGGTTGACATGGGCTTCCATCGCCAGCAGCGACAGGACAACCTCATCCACCGGGCCACCGACAACCAGCGCGCCCCCCAAAGTGGCCATGTTGCGGATGGCGCGCGGGGCAGATCGCCGAGCCGCTTCCGCCAGGAGACCTCCCGCCAGCGCCCCCACGCTCGGCTGGGACGCCAGAGACTGCAGCGTGGTCATCGCGCCAAGCCACATCCGGCCGCCGCGCGTTTCGAGGAACGCCAGGTTGAGAGCGCTTAGGTCCACGACGGCCTCGACCGTTGGGTCCCGGCAAGCCACAAGCCAAGTGCCGCCAGCCAGGGCAACGGTCCGGGGTCGGTTCCACTTGAGCAAGCGAAGCGCCTGAGTCATACGCTGCGGCCGATGGTATTCAACCAGAGATGACCACATAGTCGCCCTCCACGGAGCTCATCGCTTGAACAGGTTGTCACGAACCTGCGTGATGCCCGAACCGGGCACCTCGATCATCACCTTTCAACCGCCTTCGAGCAGATCGCGCGCCTTGCCTTTGAAATGCCGCTTGAGAAACGCCAGCGCGCCCTCGGCGTCGTCATCCATGAGAATGCGCATCAGTTCGATTGACCTCGGCCTCTTCGAGGACCAGGTTCATCGCCTTCTTCGCGGGTTGGCCTGCCTTTGCAGCATCGACAGAAGGGGTAGCCATCAGTCCACCGCCTCGACGGCCACCGCGCACACCTTGTATTCCGGGATCTTGGCGATCGGATCGAGGCGGCGATGGTCAGATTGCTCACATCGTGCAGGCCCAGGAAGCGCATCATCGCTTGAATTCCCTCAGCCTGGCACCCAGCCGCCTACGGCAGGCTGGGCAGAGCGCCTCCCAGGCAAAACCGAGGACGCGGACCAACTCCGCCACACGCTCCTCCCGCACCCGAAAATCGTGGCTGTCGCAGGCTGACCACAGGCGCTGCAAGCACCCGGCCAGCAAGGCAACCCCAGCGGCTCCACACTGCCGCCGGGCCTGGGCCAGAGCCTCCTCGGCCGCGTAGACGTCCCCGGCCTCCAGCAGATTCCTCGCCGCCTCAACACGCTTACCGGCCTGGCGCAGTTGCTTCAGTGCCTTAAGGCGGGCCCTTTCATGCATCCTGATCCTCGCTCTGTGCCCTCACACGCGTGGCAGACGGCTCTCCGCTGGACGCGTCCGACGCCAGCAGCGTCACGGCGTGCTTCAGGGAGTCGATCTCCACGATCCTGCTCCTGGGCACCCGCCGTGCCTCCCTCAGCAGGGAGTGGAGAACGACGTCCTCCCCCTCCTGCCTGACGATCAGGATGTCCTCGGCGATTCTTTGCGTCCTTCCGTCCGGACCGAGGACCCACACGCTCGACTCGCACATCTCTCCGCCTCGCCCTGGAAACGCGGTTGTCCTGTAGTCTCAGCCCGGTTGATCGAGAGCCTCGCGATACCAGCCAAGCACCTCGTCCTTCGACGGGATGCGCCCGGCACACACCAGCTTTTCGTTGACTACCAGCCCCGGGGTGAACAAGATCGGATACTCCATGATCTCCATAGGGTCTTCAACGTGCACGAGCGTGGCCTCAACCTCGGGGTGCTCCTCGATGATGGCCTCCAGGCCGGCAGCCGCCGCTTGTTCGACGGCATAGCACTTCGGGCAGCCGGGGCCCAGGACTTTGATACTCAGCATGCTCACCCTCCCGATGTCGTGGGCATCTCCTTCGGTCGGACGCCCTTCTTCTCGCATTCGAGGCACAGGTCTGTCGGCCGATTGGTCCAATAGACAATCCCGCACCCGGGGCAGGTCACCTTGCGCAAACCTTTCATGGTCGACACCGGACGCGGTCTCAGTTCCGGCGGTAGATTGGCGAACGGATCACCCACACAACTGCACTGCGGGGGGTTCCCTGCCTTCTGCTCTTGGGAATCAGCCATGACGCAAATCCTCCTTCACCCGATCGCCGGTGCCTCGATCACAATGGACTGCAGCTGGGCGAGTCTCTCTGCATTCTCAGCTTCGAGGAGCGCTGGGCACTCGCCGATCCTGCGCTGTGAAGCCGCCAGCTTCAGCGCGAACGTGAAGCAGGTGGGTTCCCCGCACTGGCGGCAGTTGGTTTGAGGGAGCAGCTTGTAGACGGCCATCGGGGTGGGTCGCTGATGCATCTCGTAGTCGGGCGTGATCTCATCACGCCGCTCCCAGGTGCGGTTGACCAGGTCAATCAACCCCTTGAGTTCCTTCTCCGCGCCCTCGCGGTCCTCCGCGTTGCTGGTGGCGATCTCATAGGGGTGAAAGGCGATGTTGTGCCCGCCCTTCTTCCAGGTCAGCGCATTCGCCTCACGGTGGTAGACCGCGCCGCGCAGTGTGGCATTGAGGTAGGGCAAGGCCTCCAAGATATCGGCCGTCAGGCGCGCCCGGGCAGCGTAGCGCTCGGCGCCCGGCTCGCAGGGCGGGGTGAAGACTTCCAGGTCGTAGTTGTCAATCAGCATAGGATGCCTTCCTCACTCTGAGCGCTGCGCCAGCACGCGGACAGCCAAAGCGAACAATACCACTGCAAACATGGCCAGGACCGCCAGATCGGCCATTGCCGATCCCCATGATCCGCCGCTGAGCGCAGCACGCAGCGCTTCCACGCTGTAAGTCAGCGGCAGCAGACGGGCAATCACTTGTAGGGCCGGTGGCATGGCCGCCAGCGGGACAAAGACCCCACCCAGGAACATCATCGGGAAGCGGATCAAGTTGGCCAGCGTTTGGGCTTCGAACACCTCGCGGACGGCGACCGAGACGAATGCGCCCAGCGCGGAAAACGCCGCCGCAGCGAGCAGCAACGCCAGGACGAGCAGCAACCAGTTGACGCCGCCCGCCCCGAAAACGGCCAGGGTGACCGCCAGTACCACACTGGTCACCGTGAGGCCGAAGGCCATGCCGCCAAGCAACTTGCCGCCTAACAGCGCCGGTAGGCTGACCGGCGCCAGCATCAGTCGTTCCAGCGAACCGAGACGCCGCTCGAAGACGATGACGATGGCCTCCATGGAACTTGTGCCGAACAGGATGGTCAGGCCTAGAAGGCCGGGCACCAGGTCGCGCGTCTCGCCGGGGTTGCGGATGGCGAACGCCAGCACGAAGGCGAACGGGAACAGAATGCCCCAGCTGATATTCGGCGGCTTGAAGTAATAGGCGCGCAGATCCTTCAGGGCAATGTAGAACATGCAGCGCAGATCATCCGCCAGCATAGCCGCCTCCTCGCTTGCCGCCCTTCTCGGCCAGCATGACCTCGGCACTCAGGCCGGTCAGGCGGACGAAGACATCCTCCAGGCTGGGGCCCAGGGTGTTGACCGCCAGCACGCGCTTCCCGGCGGCCTCGGCCAGGGCGCGCTGCACGGCGGCTTCCACGCCATCACTACACTCGAGGCGCCTCTTCTCCTGGCGGCCATCCGCGTCTTCCAGGATCACTTCAACGACGGTCTTTTCCTGCGCGCCGGCTTTTAGCCCGCCCGGCGTATCCAGGGCGACGATGCGGCCTTTGACAATGACGGCCATCCGGTCACACAGGCGTTCGGCTTCTTCGAGATAGTGCGTGGTGAGGAAAACCGTCACGCCCTCATCGCGCAGACCGGCGATCATCTGCCGCAAACCGCGGGCGCTCATCACGTCCAGCCCGGTGGTCGGCTCATCGAGGAAAACCAGGGGCGGGTGGTGGGCTAGCGCGGCGGCGATGGTCAGGGCGCGCTTCATGCCGCGCGAGAGCTTGGCGAAGAGGGTATCCCGCTTCTCGCTCAGGCGGAAACGCTCCAGCAGGGCTTCCGCGCGCGCCGCTCGTTCCCGGCGCGGGACACCGTACAACTGCATACTGAAGACTAGATTGTCCAGGGCGGTCAACTCGTCATACAGGTTGGAGGTCTCCGGCACGACGCCGATGTGTTTCTTGATCTGGGTTGCCTCGGCCGCCAAATCGAATCCCATGATCCTGGCACTACCGGAGGTCGGCCGCGTCAGTCCGGTCAACATGCGGATCGTCGTCGTCTTGCCGGCACCGTTGGGGCCGAGGAAGCCGAACACCTCCCCCTGGCGGACGGCGAAGTCAATCCCATCCACCGCACGCAGGGGCGGGCGGTCTTTGCCCGCCGGGTAGATCTTGGTCAGGCCGGCGGCCTGAATGACATCATTCATAGGTGATGATCCTTCAAGAGGCTGGGCATGAAATCCGATTCAGGATGGCGACAACCGGCCTGGACAAAGAACTCCTGTCCGAAAAACAGCCGCTGGCGCGCTTGGGGCGCGCTCATGATGGGCGTGGAGACCCGTTGTGTGGCGTGGCAAGCCATGGCAGCCTGCTTGGCTTCCCAGACGGGGGAAACGTCCACCCGCAGGGCAATGGCCTCATCCGGCACGGGGTGGACCTGGCGCATCTCCAGTTGCTCGGCCAGGCTGCGCGGCACGGCCAGGGTGTAGAGGGCGGCGATCTCGTCCCAACCGGCGTAGGCTTGGGCGGCGCACTGCCCGATGGCAACGTGGTCGGGATGACCCGACAGACCGTCCGGCCCGAAGCTGAGCATGACCTGGGGTCTGATTTCGCGGGCCACCGCCAGAATCTGCGCCGTGACCGGTTCAGGGTTCACCCGGGCCAGTTGCCCGTCATGGTACTCCAGCAGGCGCGGCGTTTCCAATCCCAGAGCGGCGCAGGCGCAGCGCAGCTCCCGTTCGCGGACGGTTGGCAGCTCTTCCGGCGAGCAGAGCAGCGGCTCGCCGCACGATCCCGCCTGGCCGCGCGTCGCCGTCACCAGATGCACCTCGACCCCCTTCCCAGCCAGGAGCGCCAGCGTGCCGCCCGGGCGAAAGGTCTCGTCATCCGGATGGGCGAAGACTGCAAGGACCCGCCCGGCGCTCATTTCACGGTCGGCCTCCGCCGGGATCGAGCAAGGCCTGGATCTGCGCTTCGGCTTCCGCCAGATTGAGCGGCTCGTCGTCGCTCACTCCCACGTCCTGCCGCCAGATGACCCGCTCGCTGCCATCCACCAGCAGGAGCGCCGGCGCCCGGTAGACGCCAAAGCGCTCCCCCAGGTCGCGTCGCTGGATCAGGTCGATGCGCAGGACCGGTAGGCCGCTGCGGTCCGTCTCATCCCAGTCGGCGATCTGAGCGTCCGCACCCCGGATAGCTCTCATCTGGCAATCACAGCCGCGCGACAGCGTGAAGTACAGCAGCGCCGGGTCGCCCTGGAGATCCAACGCAGGCCGGTACGCGAACCAGCCTTCGTGGACCGCCTTGATCCCCACGATCCAGAGTCCTATGACCGCCAGGGCAAGCACGCCCCAGAAGCGCAAGCCGCCTCTCATGCCAGCCATAGGAAGTACAACCCCACGCCGATGACGATCACACCGGCCGCCCGCTCGATTGCGGACATCCACCGGCTCAGCGCCTGCATGTGTTTCAGGACCCCTGTGAACGTACCGACCAACACCACCGGCACCCCCCGCCCCAGGGCATAGATCAGGAGTAGCGTCGCGCCATAAGCCAGCGCTCCGCGAGCCATCACATAGGTCAGGATGGCGGCCAGGACCGGCGTGGCGCACTGCGAGGCCACCAAGCCAGAGACCAGTCCCAGCGCCAGCGCGCCGGGTGCGCCTTTGAGGGGGATTCTCTCCCGCACACCCCTAAGCCAGCCAGGCATCTCCAGGCGAATCACGCCCAGGATCTGCAAGCCGATCACGAAGCACACCGCCGCCAGCGCGTAGTACCACAGCCGGCTGATGCCCCCGAAAAGACTGCCCAACCAGGCAGCGCCCAGCCCCAGCAACATGAAAGTCAGAGCCAGGCCCAGGGCGAAGAACGAGGACAGCACGAAGGCGCGGCGGCGCGAGACACCCCGCGCCCCGCCCACATAGCCGACGATCAGAGGGATGGTGGCCACATTGCAGGGGCCCAGGCTGGTGACCAGGCCGCCGAGGAAGACGAGGGCGTACCCGGCCAGCGAGGCCCCCTCGAGGATTGTCGCGTCGAATGGCATGCTCATGCCCTCCCAGCATTCCCAACGCCCGCCCGCCAGGACGGCGGCGGAGCCCCGGGATATTGTCTCACCCGCCAAGCGCCTCCAGCGCCTGGCGCAACGCCTCGGGGGTCATCATGCCCACCCGGACCTGCTGGCCTCCGTCCCGGTCCACAAACACCAACGTTGGGATGAACCGAAGCCCCGCCCAGCGGATCATGGCCGCGCTGCCTGGATCATGCACATTCACATCGACGAGGCTGACCGTGGCCTCGAACTCCGGATAGACCTCGGCTACGGTGTCCATCATCTCTACACACGAGTGGCAGTCAAGCGAATGGTAGAAGACGAGCACCGGGCGCCCGGCGGAGAGAGCCCTCTCCAGCTGTGCCTCCGGCGTCAGGCCGGAGCCGGCAGGGGTGTCTGAGGACGGTTGCGCCATCAGGACAGCGACGATTGCCAGGCCCACCGCCGGCAGGATCAACCACCTCTGACGAGCGCTCTGGCGCCTCGCCTGGCGCTTGCTCACCGCCCCTCCCTGGTCTGGAGGCCCCGCCAGGCGCGAGGTGCCTCCAGTCTGAGCATGAGGATGAGTGTGATCGTCACGGCCGAAGCCAGGCACCACAGGCAGACGGCCCGGATGATAAAGGCCTCCAGGAACGTCAGGTACAGGGAGAAGATCGTTCCGAACAGGGCGATGCCGAATCCAGTCAACCCGGCCACAGCCGCCACGCGCCCGGTCGCCCGGCTCTCGACCGCCCAGGCGGCCAGGATCAGGAGATAGGCAAGGACGCCCAACACGCCAAGCGGCAAGACGCCGAACAACCGCGCGTACGGGCTGGTCTGGACCGCATTGCAGTCGCCCACCGGCCCGCACATCGCCTCGACCGATTGTGTCTCGACGTACGCCAGGTAGGCCGCCACAACCAGCCCGATCAGCGCCAGCCAAGGCCAGACCCGATCGGCCCAGCGGCCCTGCGGCACAGGCAGGCGGGGCGAACGGAGCGACGCCAGGGCGTAGAGCACCGCCGACGCCGTGCCCGTCAGCACGGCGACCGCTAGGGCGAAGCCTTCCGGTCGAGCGGCGGGTGAGGTCCCAACACCGGGAAGCGGGGCCAACGGGGTGCCCGCGGGAAGCGCCGCCGCCAGGGCAGGCAGTTCCGGCAGGTCGACACCGCCCTGCGCCAAATAGTGCTCGATCAGGCCCGGCAGTTCGTCCCTGACGCGGCTGGGCCCGACCAGGGCATGCTCGCCGATAATGAGAAAGGGCACGCCCGTCCCTTCTCTGGGAATGCCAAAGCTGGCGGCCACTTCGAAGAGCCGGTCCACGTCCTCTTGAGTCGCCACCTCAATCAGGACCAGATCGAGCTGTGAGCCGTATTCGGCTTGCAGCGGCGGGAGGATGTCCCGGATAACCTCTTCGCAAGCAGGACAGCCGGCCATCCAGAACATAGCCGCCCGGACCACCGGCCCATCCGCCACCGGGGTCTGGTTGCGGTATGCGCCCCAGGCCGTTGCCTGTACAGCCGCGCGTGTGGCGGATACATCACACTCAGAGCAGTACGCCGGCGCGGTCGGGGTCGCGGTCGCCTCCGCCCGGGCCGGCGCGGCGGCTGCCTGGCCGAGCAGGGCCAAGCCGAGAGCCAGGAGGGGAAGCAGGTACACACGGCGAAGAGGCTGCATGGGCGGCTGCGCTCCTATGTGGGTGTAAGGCTACCGGTTCGCGTCCTGCGATGTCACCACGTCACAAAGAACCTCCCAGGGCCGCCATGCACCGCGGAAGCCGAATCGATGACCCATCAACTGGCAGACGGAACGGCCGGACCCGCACGGCGACCGAGAGCCCAGAATGGGCTCGCCATGCTTGCGAGATGCGCAAGCGCCAGCCCGGGCCGGCCGGAGAACATACCTGGGGATCGGCACACGAGACCAACGCCGGCTCATCTCAACCTGGTCCCCCGGACATCGGGGATCCTGCCCGGGCGACCCTGCCGCGCAAGAGCCGATACCGCTGGCTGGCGGTCGGCGTTTGCAGGATCATGGCCCGGGCCACTCCCGTGATCTGCGCCTCGAGCGCTTCAGGCTCCGCCTGGGCTGGCTGCCCGTCTTGGCACTCCAGCGGGGGCGGCGCTTTCACTCCCAGAGCAGCGCAGGCACAACGCAGCTCGCGCTCGCGCAAGGCAGGCAGGTCTTCGGGCGCGCACAGCGGTGGAACGCCACAAGGTCCTGCCTCCCCACGCCTTGCAGTCAGCACCTGCGCCAACAATCCCAGCCTGCTCAGCAAAGCCAGCCTCCGGCCTGGGCGGAAGCCCTCGTCGATGGGGTAAGCAGAGACCGCCGGCAACACCGGCTGCACTGCTGTCCAACTTCCTATTCCGAAGGGCAAGACACGGTCTCTGGAAACCACCTACACACCCACCTCGGTTCTCGGTGCCGGCATGAGGTCAAGCACCGCCTGCGCCAGCCCCTCGATCTCTGGACGCATGACGGACTCGATCTCGCCCGCGTCGCACATCGCCGCCAGTTCGGGATCGAGGGCTAGCCTGGCCAGCACTGGCGCGGCGGCAGCCGTGGCTAGCTCGTCTGCGTGGCTTGGCCCGAAGATCTCGTAGCGCCTGCCGGTGTCCGGCGCGACGAAGCCAGCCATGTTCTCGACAATGCCGAGAATGGGAACACCCACGGTCTGGGCCATGCTGACCGCCTTGCGGACGATCATGGTCGACAGTTCTTGCGGCGTGGTTACCAGAACGATCCCGCGCAGCGGGAGGCTCTGCATCACCGTCAGGGCCGCGTCGGAGGTGCCTGGCGGCAGGTCAACCAGAAGGTAATCCAGCTGCCCCCAGCGTACGTCCTGCCAGAACTGCTTGATGGCGCCGGAGATGATCGGTCCCCGCCAGATGACGGCCTGCCCCTCTTCCTCAAGCAGGAGGTTGATGGACATCAACTTGATCCCGCCCCGGCTGATCGCCGGCTCGATGCCCTGCGGCCCGCCGGACAGTGGTCCTCGGATCCCAAACAGCTTTGGAATGCTCGGCCCGGTCAGGTCGGCATCGAGCACGCCTACTCGCTGGCCGGCTCTCGCCAGGGTGACGGCCATCAGGCTGGTGACAAGAGACTTGCCCACGCCGCCCTTGCCACTCATGACCCCGATGATCCGCTCGACGCGGTTATACCCGGCAGCCGCGCCCGGTGCGTCGGCGCCGAGCGCGGCCATCCTTTCCGGTTCACTCATGGCTCCTACCCGGACCGCGACGCTGTTCACACCGGGCAGCCTTTCGACCGCAGCGCGCGCTTCCGCCACCAGCTGATCGCGCAGCGGGCATTCCGGGATGGTGAGGGCCAGCAGGAACTCCACCCGGTCGTTCTGCACTTGGATCTCGCGCACCATGCCCAGATCAACAATGCTGCGGTGCAGCTCAGGGTCCGTCACGCCCTGCAGGGCCGTAAGAACCTCGTTTTCCGTGGCCATTCCTTCTCCTCTCGCGCGCCGTCGGCCCAGGCGCTTCCTTGAGCTTCTGCACGAGGGCCTTGGGCAGGCTGTCCCGATTCATCTCGTCGAGGGCCTGCACGGCTATCGTCATGCCTCCCAACCGCCTCGCCAGCGCCTCCGCCAACGACGGGCGCAGCGAAACGAGGGCCAGTCGGTAGCCCGGCCGGCGCAGCACATCGTAGGCGTTCGTCAATCCCAGGCCCTGTTCGATCTCCAGAGGCCCGATTTCGTCAATCACCAGCAAGTCGCAGGCCGGCAGCGAAGCCAGCACCTGCTGCCCCCAGGCCAGTGCTCTCTGCTCAAAGACCCAGATGCCCACCTGCGGCCCCTGGCTTTCACCATGCGCTCGCGCCAGGGTCCGCCAGCTGTGACCGTGGATCTCGTAGAGAACGATGGCGGCCTTTGCGCCGTCCCGGTACAGCGGAACCGAAAGCAGGCCGGCGGCGCGAAAGCCAGCTGCCTTCGCCAGCTTGACGGCACGCCGGCAGGCCGTCGTCTTTCCCATGCCTGATGACGCAACCAGAATGACAATGCTCATTCCCCGAAGATCCGTTTTGCAGTGCCCTCGTCCATCCGACAGTCGTGCCGACGGAGCGCCGCGAAAGGGTTGATGGTCACGCCGTCCACCACAATGCCAGGCGAAGCGTGCAGGTCGTACGCCTCCGCCAGAGACTGTCCATCGGGCGACTCCAGCTCGATTCGCTCGAAGGGCAGCCCGCGCTGTCCCAGGTACTGCATGATTCTGCGGCTGCGCCGCCAGCCGGGCGCGGCAGGAGGGCGCACCGGCGGGCCGTCATCCCGCCTCCAGCTTGGCCTGCAGTCGGTGGGTCTTCTCCATAGCGCTCCGCGCCGCGTCCTGCAGCACTTGGGTGAGCGCGGCTTCGTCCACAGTCTCCATCGGCGTCAGGCCTTTCAGTTGCTCGAAGGTAAGGTCCGTCTGCAGGACGAGCGAGGCCGTTCCGCGCATGGCCTGCGCCGCCACGGTGCGGGCATCCGCGGGAGACAGACCCGCCTCCATCCCTGCCCGGGTCATACCTTCCAGGGCTGGAAGGAGCGTGCGCATGGCTGCGCCGGTGAGCCCCACACACCAGTTCATCTGGTCATCCCGGACCCCAACGGAGCGGCCCAGCTCTGCCAAGAGCGTCTCGACCCGTTCTCGCACGCGAGGCTCAACCGAACCTCCGTACACGACCGGATTCATCCCCTCGCCGATAAGTGAAGGGGCATTCGGCATCACCCGAACCACTGCCACACCAGGCGGCACAGCCGCCTCCAGCCGAGCAAGCGACACGGCGGCCGCAAACGAGATGACGGCCTGGCCGGGGCGCAGTCTCGCTTTCAGAGCGTTCAGAGCCTGCAGTACGGCTCCCGGAGGCGTGGCCAGGAGAAAGACGTCAGCGGCGCCCATGGATCCATCCCCCAAACGCGCCGCCCGGACACCGAACCGTGTCGACACTCGCTCGCAACGTCCCGCCTCCTCTTCGGACACCAGAATGTGGTCCGCCGGAACGCCCGCGGAGCGCAACCGCTCCAACAGGATGGAGCCGACATTCCCGGCTCCGATGATCACCCAGCGGCTATCGCCCAAGATGTCCACCGTCACTGCCCTCGCGACCCACGATTACTCGCCTCGCGGCGCACAGCAGCCGCCGGTCGGCGGTCGCCGGCTCCCGACCATGACGGCCACGCTCCCGAACGTCTGCCGCGTCTCGTGGCTCCCGCACTTCGGGCAGAGCGGCTGCCAGCCAGACTCCTTCTTGGCAATCGAGGCGAAGGCCTCGAAGCGTGTGCCACACTTGTTACACGCGTAGGTATACATCGGCATCGCGTATGCCTCCACCCGGACAGGGTCACGAACGCGAGCGGCGCTCGCAATAGACGCCGTATTCGCGTCGCAGTGCGGCCGAATACACGGCCTCGATGCTGGCCTGGTGGGGAATGTAGTTCTTCTGAGCGCGCACCATGCCCACCAGCTCCTCCTCGGTGACCGTATCCGGCGTTCGCCCCATGGCTAGCAGTTGTTCGAAGACCTCCTTCAGGCCGACGATCCCAACCGTGATGCCGTCCTCCGAGAGGCGGAGTTGCGTCACGCTGGAATCACCTTTCGGGCAACAGGCCCCGGTCATCGTCGGTCGGTCGCTCACGGCAACGTGTCCTTCGACTGGAGCGCCGACCGCAGGCTCAGCAACATCAGGGCAGTCACGATCATCGCCGAGGTCAGGCACCACGCACAGACCGCGCCGATCACGAATGGCTCCAGGTAGGTCAGGTACAACGAGAAGAGCGCACCCACGACAGACGTGCCGAACACGACCCGCGGAGCACACGCGGCCAGGCAACCTGTCCCCACCTGGCCCCACAGCCAGACGACAAGGATGGCCGCATAGGCGATCACGCCCAGGACTCCCACTGGAAGGAACCCAAACAGCCGGGCATAGGGACTGCTCTGCACCGCGTTGCAGTCGCCGACCGGGCCGCAGACGGCTGGCACGGCCTGGGTCTCCACGTACGCCAGATAGCCTGCCACCCCCAGGCCCAGAAGCGCCAGCAGCGGTATGCCCAACCGCTCCCAGAATGTCCCCCGCCGTCTTCTCTTAGATTGGGGGATGCGCAGGAAGGCGACTCCGACGTAGGTCAGGGCAATGACCATCCCGGCCATGATCCCGACTGCCAGGCCGAAGCCGTCGGGACGGACGAACGATCGATCTCCCGGATCGGTTGAAGAGGGGATGCCTGCGTGCGGGGTAGGCGTTGCCCCCATCCTCGTGGTCTGAGAACAAGGTACAGCCGGCAAGCACCCAGAAGGGGCATGCCCAGCCATGGGCAGGAGCGGCGCCAGCGCGCTCACCTCGGGGTAATCGACCCCGCCCTGAGCAAGGTAGTCCTCAATCAGCCCAGGAAGCTCCTCCGGGATCTGCCCTGAGCCAATCAGCACATGTTCACCGATGATCAGGAATGGGACGTGAACCCCATCCCTGGGAATCCCCACTTCCGCCGCTACCTGATAAAGAAGGTCGAAATCCTGCTGGGTCTTGACCTCAACTAAGAGGATATCGAACTGAGGACCGTATGCTCGCTGGAGAGGCGGCAGGACCTGGCCAAGCACGTAGTTGCAGTGCGAGCAGCCATTCATCCAGAACATCACGGCTCGGACGACCGGCCGTTGTCCTTCGGGGGCAACGGTCTGCGTGCGGAACAGGGCCAGAGAAGTCGCAACGACCTGCAGGTCGAGGCACTCGTGGCACGCCTCGGACGTGGCCGTCGGTGTTGTCAGCCCCGGGCTCGGCGTAGCTAGATCCGCCGCGCCCGCTTGCGGGCCGTGGGCGACCGACCCAGATCGAGCATGCCATACCGCGATCGGTCCGGGGATCCCGGTGCCGGGGCGGCCCGCGCCAACCAGCAGCCCTAAGCCCGTGACCAGCACGCCGAGGCGGATAGCGAGTGGGTTCATGATGCTTCCTGTCGATGCGAACTGCGTCAGTGCAGCCTCTCGCTGTGGTCAATGATCTCCCCAGAGATCACAGCCCGAACGGCTTCGTCGATCTCCGGGATATCGGTCAGGATCGGGCGGATGCCGGCCTGGCGCATGGACTCGTAGGCGCCGGCGCCCATGCCACGGGCCAACAGCACGTCACAGTCGGCGATGGCGGCTGCCATGCGACTGTGCCGACTCTGTGCTGCCGGGTCGAATCCGTGACCGCGCGGGTCGGCTTCCTGGCCGTGCTCCTCGTGGGTATCTCCGGCGAACTGGGCATGTCCCATTTTGTCACGGGTCTCGCGCGCCACGATCTTCCCGTCCTCGACGGTAACGACGACGTAGAATGGGGCGCGGCCAAAGTGCTGGCTGATGGTCTTTCCATCTTCAGAAACGGCAGCGATTCTCATGATTTCTCCTTGGCTTCGGCTGCCTGCGCCAAAGCGGCGAATTCAACACCCAGCGGCAAGTTGATTTCGTCGGCGATCTCGGCGAAATAGGGTTTAACCAGCGTCGTGGCGGCCTCCCGGTCGGCGATGCGCGGGTGCTCGTACACCTGCCTCCTCAGTGCATTGAAGGCGTCGATCTCGCTACGCTCCAAGATTTCGCCACGCTGCTGACGTGCGATCAGTTCTGCATACAGGGCGAGCAGGCGTTTCTCCAAGCCAACAGCTTCGGGGTCCGCTTCGCAGTCGGCCGACGCTTTGAGGTACTTCTGCACTGCCCCGTTGCCGTGTAGGGCTTCGCCCAGGGCGCGGGCGGCGGTTCGCAGTTCTTCGGTCAGCATGGTTCAGTCTCCCCTATTGGTGACTAGCCGCCGCAGCCACAGCCGCTACGCCTGGCGCTTGGGGCAAAGGGAACCCCGGCGGCTTGGCCGATGGCTTCGTCCACGGCGTGGAACAGGCGCATGACGGTCTCTTCCACCTGTCGGTAGGCGCGGAAGGATGGCAGCGAAGCGAGTTCCGCTTCCAGCGTCGTCAGCGCCGCCTGCTGTTCCAGGGCGTCGCCTTTGCCCCACTGCAGCGCGATGTTGCGCTCGCGGATTCTCGCCGAAAGCCGCTGCACATCGGCATCATGATTGACTTCATTGAGCGCCTGCAGGTAAGCCTGGTATTCGGGCGTGTCGAACAGGAGTTTGCCCAACGCCCGCGCGGCCTGGGCGGCTGTCCGCTCCGTTGCGGCAGGCAAGACAGGGGAGATGGGGATGGTGGATGGTTGTGTACTCATCATTCCTCTCCAAGTGGTCTAATTTGCGGGTTCCAGGAAAACCAATTGGCTCTCGGCAGCCGGAAAAATGTTGGCTTCAACTTCCAGGGCTTTGAGAATGGCCGCTGGCACGACACAACTGTTGCGGCACAGATACTCGCCTGCCAGACGGTACACCTGTGTGTCCAGGAGCGAGGCGCTCATCTCGTGGGCAATATCCAGGGTCTTGAGCGCTTCAGCCAGCTTCTGGACGTGCTCGCAAGTGGTGACGAACTCGACTGCGACGTGCGTCATATCGGTGCGGCGAGCCTCGATGGTGGTTTCCTGGTTACACTGTCCGGCTTTCACCCAGATCGTGCTCATGGAGATCTGCCTAGACCTGCAGCAAACGTTTCATCTTCAAGAGCGCCTGAATGTTCGGCGGGCACAGGCCGCATTCCTGCAGCCGGGCGTACAAGAGCTGGAGCATGCGCTGGGTCACTTTGAAGAAGGTCTCGGTATCTTGCAGCCCTGCCAAGTCGAAAGCGGCCACAGAGACTGACCCCAAAGCACGGGCCGATACTCCCAAACGGTCAGGACGCATCCAGGCAGCCCAACCGAAGGGCTCGCCTGGCGTGGTCAACTCGGTGGCGCTCTCCCCGCTGCATTGCCCCGTTTCCGTCACCATGGTTAACTGCAGAGCTACCCGCCCCTGGCGTAGGAGAAACAGCCTCTCATCCTGACCGTCGGCCGGCACGATCGTCTGGCCAGGGGCATATGCACAGATGTTTCCGCAGTTCGCCAGCATTCTCAATTCAGGTTCACTCAACACGACCGCCAGTGGACTGGCGCGCAGCACCTGGATGACCTTGCCGCTCATGTCAACATGCCTCTGCTATCGGTCGAAATCATGGTCTGCACTCTCCCATGCACAGACAGCGCCTCGCCGCGCCGCGGAACGGATGGCCAGCACATGGGCTATCTCCAACGAAGCCCTGCCTCGGTCAGGCCTTAGGCTTCAGCCTTTTCCGTGCGGGCCACGTCGTACCGATCGCGGTGATCCCGCAACTCGTCCTTCGACTGGCGGAGCACCTTCCGCTCTCGGACGAGCTGTCGGATGTAGCCCCTCGAAGGAAACTCGATCGCGTCGTACAGGCACAAGGTGGTGCAGGTGGTACAGCCGACCATGCACGTCTGGGGCGCGACAACCACCGGCCGGTTGTTCTCGTAGTCAAAGGCATAGACACCACGTACGCAGGAAGTCGCGCACATCCCACAACCCACGCACCGCTCGGCGACGATTGTGGGCTGCCACGCGATTGCGCTGCGCGCGATGCCGTGCCAGGCATTCTTCTTCGACTCAGATATCGCCATCCCTCCCACGAGAAGCGGCTCGACCGTGTCCCTCAGCGGCCGGCAGATGGCGCACACCGTCTCCCAGGTGTCCTTCAAGGCGAACGGGTTCAACTGATAGTGGATGCTCGCCCCTTCCCGGCCGGCGATGACCACGCCGGCTCGCCGCAGGACACCTAGCTGCTGGGAGACGTAGGGTTGTCGGCGCTGCGTGAGCCGAACCAGCTCGTTCACGCAAACGGGCCCTCGCATCAGCGCTTCGAGGATGCTCAACCGCACAGGGTGGGCCAGTGCCTTCAGGACCTTCGCCTTCGACGGAACCATGCCCACGGGACCCGCCCCTCTCCAGCAGCCGGGCTAGCGGATCATCCCCCGGATGATCAGATCGACCGCCTCGTCCTCGTCGAGCCCTCGCGCCAGGAGCGATTCAAGCTCTTTGCGATTGACCGTGCCGATGGCGGCCTCATGGGTCACTTGCGCCTGGTCGTCGCGTACAATGACCACGGGCATGTTCTCCGCCCGAGCGCCATCACGCACAACTTCCGAACAGTCCATGTGGCCGCGCGCCCCGGGGGCATTGCCCTCCATGGTGGTGAACACCTGGCTGACCGCCGACCCGCGCACGGCGACACGCGTTTTCGCTAGGCCGCGCGCACCCGCGCCACTGAGACGGACGGTCTCGTGAACCACGATGCGATCTTCGCCCCCGCCGTAGGCCTTCGTGGTCAGCTGAGCCAACCCATCTTCACCGACATCCACGTCATAGTCGATGTCGAGCAGGCCGACGCGCCCGCGCGTCAGGCTGAAGGTGCTGAGGAACTCAGCCCCCCGCCCCACCACGACTTCGGCGCGAGGGCGCACCTCCACGCCGCCTGTGGGGCCGTGGTAGTGCTCCTCGGTGTACGTCAGGTGGGCTCCTGCGCCCACCTGGATCCGGGCCTGCATCAGGTGCTCCACCTTCACAGCGTTGGGAAACGAACAGTGCGCCAGAAACTGCACCCGCGCTCCCGGGCCGATCTGATAGTCCGCCAGGATTTCTTGCCGTCCCTCGGCCGGGATCAGGCCAAAGCACAGGTGCACCGGCCGCTCGATGAGGGCGTCTGGCTCAACGACAATCCGCGCCCGCACACCATGCTCGAGCGGCTCGGCCTCGAAATGGACGCCCGGTACGCCGTGGGCCACCAACACCTGATTGGAGCTGATCACCAGGGTGGCGACATCCGGTAGCTGAAGCGCCTGTGGATCACCCCCAGCCTCCCGGTAGGCCTCCAGCATGGCTGCCATTTCGCCGGCCCATGCGGGTTTCTCGCCAGCGATAGTTCGGTGGGACACGCCCGTTGTAGTCATGCGAACACCCGAGGCGTGGCCATCACGCGGACGCCGGGGAACGAGCCGGGCCGTTGCTGGCCAGAGCGGCCTGCACTTCGGGATCAGCCTCGTTCCACGGCTGGGCTCCCAGCGATTCCAGGTGCGGGCGGCAGCGGGCACTGTAGTACTGACGCGCCTGGCGGGGCTGACCGGTGAACAGGACCTGGCCAGCGCACATCAACGAGGCAACGTCCGCGGTTGCCAGGAGCTCTTCGCGGTGTGTGATCAACAGCACGGCGGTGCCCTCGGATGCCATGCCGCGGATCAACTTCTCGATCTCGACGAGCGAGAGCACGTCGATGCCCGAGTCGGGTTCGTCCAGGATCGCCAGTTGAGGGTGCATGGCATAGACGGCGGCCAACTCCACCCGCTTGCGCTCGCCGCCCGAAAGCGTCTGGTCGGCGGCGCGGTAGCCATAGGTCTTGGCGGGCAAGGCCACGGCCTCCAGCGCAGCCACCGTCCGCTCACGGTCTTCCCCATGGACGCCCAGGCCGACATACTTGCCCACCGGGATTCCCTCGAAGCGAGCCGGTTCCTGCCAGGCCAGGGTGATCCCAAGCCGCGCCCGCTCGGTGATCGAAAGGCCGGTCAGGTCACGCCCGTCGAAGAGCAGGCGACCCGTGTCCGCCACATAGCCCTCACACCCCATGATGGCATATGCCAGGCTGGACTTCCCCGAACCATTGAGGCCTACCAGGGCATGAACCTGACCGGGCTCGACCTTCAGGTCAACATTCCGCAGGATCTGTCGACCGCCTCGAATCAGAGAAAGACCTTCAACGCTCAAGATGGGTTCCGCCATCTGTGCTCTTCGCGCCTCCCAACGCAGCGCACTTACCATGCAATCTCGGCCACAACTTGCTCGGAGGGTCTCCTGAGTCGCTGCATAGCCTCGCGACGCCTCGGCCCGAGGGGGAGAGAAACGCTCGAGGCTGCGCCCGCCTCTGCATGCCATGCCGTTGGTTCCGGCCGGACAGCGGCATCCCGCGAAGACCCACCACGCCAGTCGCCAACCCATGCTTCATTCAGCATTCCGAATATAGCTTATAGCAAACCGGTCTCTGGGCGCAGTGACGTTGGTCAAGGCACTGGGATGACATCTGTAACCGGTTGACGGAAGGCTGTCCCACCCGGTGCTTCCACGAAGGACCTCCATACCCTCCCCATTCAAGGGTTGGGCCGTTGACCGCCTTTCCCGCAAGCCGTCCCCCCCTCACCGCCAGCTCCTCGCTTCACTTAATGCCTGGGGGACAGGGCCCGTCCGGGCCCGCGCCTGTCGGTCTGGGGCCATGACGCCGGGCAAAGCGGTCGCACCAGGCATCAGCCTCCGCCTCCTCGGGGACCAAGGGCTGCTGTCACCTCGTCAAGGGCTTAACCGCCGTCCAGATGAATCGCCCTTTGAACTTCAGGGCAACGTCCATTGGGATGACTGGTGCCGGCGCTTCGAGAAGAGGACCCATCGACGTGGCAAACACCTGATCGGAGTAGATGGCAAGAAACGACACATCCACGGCGATCGTCAGCTCGCAGTCGTGAGTCGATGATCTGGCCCAGACGCCGAATGGAGCAGCCGCGCTCACCCACGCGCCGGATCCGGGTGGCACACGATCAGATGATCGGCGGAGACACCCACGCCGCGCACGCATCCAGGCAGAATACGGCCGATATTCATTGCGCCAATCCATGCCAATAGCTCATCGCGCAACGCATCCGTCATCCCAATCATTCCCCGGGGACCGCGCCCGGACTGACACCATTCGCCTCTACGGAGATCGCCTGCCCCTGGCCACAGGCCGCACATTCGCACTGGATCGTGGTGTGGCGGATCTCGAAGCCCGCGAGCAGGGCGTCTTTGAGGGCTGCCATGATTTCCGCCGTCTGGCTGAGCGCCTGGTCCTGCAAGACGACGTGGGCGCTGAGGGCGACATATCTCGGAGCCACCGTCCAAACGTGCAGATCGTGCACCTCGGTGACACCCGGGATACGGCGCATCGCATCGGCGATGGCGCTGGCGGTCATGCCTGCGGGCATGCCTTCGGCCAGGATGTGGATGGATTCTTTCAGCACCCGCCCGGAACTGAACAGGATGAGCAGACCGATCAGCACACTGACCAGTGGGTCGAGCCACAACCAGCCGGTAAACAGGATGGCGATACCTGCCACAATCACGCCGACGGAGGCCAGTGCGTCGCCCAGGACGTGCAGGAACGCCGAGCGGGTGTTCAGGTCGGAATGGTCATGCTGTCGCAGCATAAAAGCTACGACAAGATTGACCCCCAGCCCAAGGACCGCGATCACCAGCATCGGTCCGGCCAGAACCGTTTCCGGGTTTTGGAAGCGGCCCCAGGCTTCGCGCAGGATTTCAAAGGCGATCAACAGGAGCGTAGCGCCGTTGGCAAGCGCGGCCAGCACCTGCAGGCGATGAAAGCCGTATGTGTGGCGATCGTCGGCCGGCAGGGCGGCGGCACGCATGGCGAGGAAGCTCAGCCCCAGGGCGAAGACATCCATAAACACATGCGCCGAGTCGGAAAGCAGCGCCAGGCTGCGCGTCCACAAGCCCCCGGCCAATTCGGCCAAGAAGATCAGGCCTGTCAGGGCCAGCGAAAGGAGAAAACGGCGGGCTTTAGCTTCTTGGACCAGTAATGAACTCATGAGGCCTCGTTCCTACACAAAGATGTCGGTCACGTCGCCTCGCCCAACCCTTGGACGGGCCAAGACGAAGTACTCGTGGCATGCCAGCTGTCCTGCTTCTTCTTCGGGGTCGCCCGGATACGGCGGCTTCTGACTCGCATGGCATTGCATGGCGCGCACCTTGGTCACACGGTAAGCCCCAACGTCGATGGCTGTCGCAGGGCCACTGTCCGTGTCCTTCGAAGGCAGAATCCCGCATCCCTGTCGGGTGGCTTCGGAAGGGACCAGATAGAACAGGCGCGCAGGCAGGTGAGCGCGCTCGAAGGCCTGGGTCACAAGCTGATGGACGGCGACATGATCCGGATGGCCCGAGATGCCATCTCGTCCGAAGGTGATCACCGCGTCGGGCCGTTCCTCCTCCAAGAGACCGGTCAGTCTATCGACCACCTCCTGCGGGTCGGCCTGCGAGAGTTGGCCGTCAACGTAATCCAGGAACTCGACCCGGGCCGCGCCCAGAGTTCGAGCTGCGGCGCGCAACTCCGCCTCGCGAATCCGCGCGGTTTCGGCCGCGCTCATGCCAGGCAGCCCCGCTTCTCCGCGTGTGGCCGACACGAGCACCACGCGCGCCCCTTCAGCGGCGTATTTTGCCAGTGTGCCGCCGACCGTAAAAGACTCGTCATCGGGATGAGCAAAGACAGCCAGGAGCACCGGGGTCATTCTTTTCTGTCAACCCTCACAAAGTCCAGCAGCAGCCACCGACGCGGTCCCGCGGTAAGTTGGGCTGGGCACCGGCACAGAGCCGGTGTCCAGCCCAACTTCGACACCTAGGATGCGTTCAACTTCCCAAGTGCGGCCGCGACTTTCTGCATCGCCTCTTCGGTCGGCATATTGCGCAGGTCGAGCGGGATCACTTGCTTGTCGAAATCCGCGCCCACGGCAGCCAGCGCGTCCTTGTACATCTTGCGCTGCATTTTCGGGTCGCAGCCGCCCACAACGTAGGTGACGCCGGGTTTGGCCAGATCCTTCCAGAAGCGGTCTCCATCGTCCACGCACAGTTGCGGGTGAACGACGGTGTATTCCACCTCCAGCTCGTTACGGACGTAGTTGACCAGGCTCCACACATTGAGTTGGGTAAAGCCCGGGCAGTCACCGCGGCACATGCATTGCACAAATCGGGGGAGTGTCTTTTCGTCGGACATGAGAATCTCCTGGACAGCACGAATCACGCAGCCGGCGGGTATTGCTGGCGCAGTTCTTTGAAGAGAGCCTTGATCTCCTTGCGGTCGGGAAAAGAGATCGCCCCGACCGGGCACTGGAAGCGGCAGCTCTCGCAGTACACCTCACAGTGGTATGGGTTGGCCACCGTGACTTTCTTGGGGTCCTCGCTCAGAACATAGGTGCCGTGCTTGCAGGCCTTCACACATAGGCCACAGTTGCTGCACAGCTCTTCGTCGATCACCGGGTACCAGGGAATCAGCTTACGCGGAATGCCCAGGTAGTCCTTGAGTCCCTCTGCAGTCTCCATATCCTTGTGCTACTCCTTTCGGGGTGATCCGAACTGGCGTATGCCTCGTGCGGGTTGTCGAACCCGGGGGGCGAACGCTTGCGGCCGGGCCCTCGACGGCCCGGATGTCCACAACACATCCGACGCACCTTGGGGTAGCCGTGGCGCATTGCTCAGCTCCTCGCAGGGCTTGTCTTGCCTGGCTGAGGGCGGTCTGGGTGGACAGGTTGCTCAATCACCAGCGTGCCCCGCGGCGTCAGTCCGTGGATGACAGTGTTGGTCACCGTGCCCCATTTGACGCTCAGGTCGTGCAGTTCGGCCAGTTTGTCAGGCGGCTCGGGGCTTGTGATAATCAGTTTGTAGCGGATTTCTGTCAGCGCGGGCGGTTCGTCAAGGCGGGTAGCGTCGAATTCGATGCGGGCATCGTCGATCTGCAAGCGCATTTTCTCGCCGATGGCGTTGACGTTGGTCAGGATGCACGCGCCCAGGGCGGCAAGCAACGTCTCAGCGGCATTGAAACCCGCCTCCCCCACGCCCTTCTTGATGTTGAGCTTGAGGTGGTGGCTACGCGTTTCGGCCAGGGCGTGACCGTCATCTTGGCGGATGACAGTCACTCGATAACCCCGGGCTGCGTGGTCGTTCTTTTGAGTCATTTTGTTCACCTCGAAACGATGAAGCAGATGAATTGCACCCGTTTCAATGCGGCGATGACGGCATCCAGTCCTGGCCGCGCAACTTCTTCGATCCTTCCTGCGTCGCACGGTGCGGCCACCTGCGGATCAACCGGCGGTCACAACGGCGCCGCCGCGCACCCTTAGAGTTTGTTTTCGCTGACCAGCGTCAGTCCATTACGGCGGATCAAATCGCGCACATCCGGCAGGAAGCCCTGGATGTCTTCCTGTTCCGTCGAGGTGACCTCGAAGGACATGAATGAGGGCGTCTTTTGCGTTGCGCCCTGCACGGTGGGCACTTCCAGGCGCAGGTTGACGAAGTCGTAGAGTTGCTCCTTGACGGCTTCCTCCATCTGAACTAGAAAGCGTTTTTCGCCAAATTCGCCCGCAATTTCAAAACGCACGCGCGTGGTCAGTTTGGCCACCGCGTCTTCAGCAGCGGCACGCGCCTTGACCGCATCCTGCTTGGCCATCTTCTCTTTGGCTTCCTGGCGCACGATCTTGAAAATCTTGTGCTCGCGCTCCAGCTTCCAGACCAGGTCGCGGTCGGGGAAGGTGATGGCCTGCACCGGGCAGACCGTGCCGCAGGTGCTACACCCCACCATGCAACTCATGGCGTTCACCGGCACAGCTTTGTTGTCCTGCATCTCATACACACCGCGCCCGCAGGTTGCGAAGCACAGCGTGCAGCCGATGCACGTGTCCGTATCCACAGTCGGATACCACGGGATGTCCTTGCGCGGAATGCCATGCCACAGTCCTTCGGTTGCCATTCTCCAATCTCCTCTGCTGTTTGTTCTTCGCTTACTTTGAGCCGCCCGCCAGGTGTTTCCTTCGGTATTCCGCCGCCCACGGGGTTAAGGTGTAATCCGGCATTTGCGGAAAACCAATATCAAATGGCGTGGGGTACGCGGCCACTTGTGCCGTTTGCTTCATGCCTTCCAGCACTTTGTCATACATACTGAACGGAAGAGCCACGGTTACCTCATCTTCTTGCGCCAGACCTGTTTTGCGATCGCCAAAGCAGGGCAATCCCAGCGCGATGTCCTGCGAAACGTAGGCCTGGGCAATACTGTCGGCACAGAGGCTCCACTCTCCGCCCGTCGAAAAGCCGACCCGTCCGCCTTTCTCATACAAATACCCCTGAACAACCCGCATGACCTGCGCGGTATTGCCGTACATTGCAACAATGTCCGGCGTGAAGTTCAGTTTGGACATGGGCGCGACAGCCACGGCTTTAATCCTTCCATAGGGAATCTTCGCTACTTTCGTGGTGAACTCGCGCGCTGCGTCCAGGTCGGCGTGAAGCATTTTGGCGATCTCTCCATTCTTCATGCTCTCCGGTTCAGGGATCAATCCCATCGTCACTCCGCCCACGATGCAAGCCATGTCCTCAGCCGTAAAATACATGGGGCGGCCGTAATACCGCACAATGGCCGTAATCTGACAGGTGTTCATAGGATGATGGGGGCGCATAGCTCCAGCCGGACGTTCATCCAGCGTTTCATCAAACCTCAGTCCAAAAGGATAGGTTCTGGGCCGCAGCATGGACGATAGTTCGCAACATACTTCGGTCTTGGCCATTTCGAAAACCTCCCTATGTTCTTGATTCTTCGCGGAACAATGGGGGAAGGATCAGCCTGACCCACACTCCTCCAATACCCGCAGATGAGAATCCTCCAAGTTGCGATAGCCGAATCCGCATCGTTCAATCAGTTTGAGACGATTGTTCCTCCCTTCCACGAACCCGCTCCTCACGCGGTCACGGAAGTAGTTCAAGATTGGCTGCCGCCAATCGTCCCACGAGCACGGAAAGCGACACCAGCAAGTTGTGCGTCGTCTCTGCCGCGAGCGCCAGGCTGCCCGAAAACGCCGCCATCGCCAGCTTGAGCGCGAGCAGCGCACCATTGACCGCCAGGGACAGCCTACCCGCAAGCGCGGGCTGACTCTCCGAAGAAGCGGAGGGTCCGCTCATCGGCTGCCTTCTGCTAGTGCAAGCGCTCGACGTGGTCTGTCAGGATCCCGGCGAGGCAGGCTTGCACCACATCGTCAATTCCGGTCATACCGGTGACGAGGGGGCGAATGCCAGCCTGCTTCATGCTTCCGTAGGCGCCTGCACCCACACCTGCACTTGCGCCGAAGCGCAGCGCAGGTGCAAGTGCGCTGCGCGCCAGCAGGACGTCGCAATCGGCGATGGCGGAGGCCATGCGCGCGTGCCGCGATTGCGCCGCAGGATCGAACCCATGCCCGCGCGGGTCTTCCCCGTGCGATTCCTCATGGGTCTCCCCGGCAAATTGGGTATGTCCCATCTTGTCGCGGGTCTCGCGCGAGACGATTCTTCCATCTTCTACGGTGACGACGACGTAGAACGGGGCGCGGCCAAAATGCTGGCTGATGGTCACACCGTCTTCAGATACCGCTGCGATTTTCATTCTTTTCTCCTGCGTTCTGCATTTTCCAGATGATGAGTTGAGTCTTTCTTAACCGTACCAATCTGCCCGCGTCAACGGCAACCCGCTGCGCCCCCGTTGGTCCGGCTTGACGAGCAGGGTCTGGTAGACGTTAAGTCGTCCCGTCGAAAAGCCGTACGCCGAACCGGACATGAACAGCCGCCAAACGCGATAGGTCAGCTCGTCCACGAATTGCAGCTCCTGGGCATGATGCGCTTCCAGACGACGCACCCAGTGGCGCAGTGTCAAGGCGTAATGCTCTCGCAGGCTTTCCACATCGCGCACCTCAAAGCCGGCCTCCGCCGCCGCGTGCAGGGTGAGGTTGATGGGGGTTAGCTCGCCATCGGGGAAAACGTAGGTGTTGGAAAAGGTCGGGCCGCTTTGGGGTTTGTCCGTTGCGCGGCTGGCGATGCCGTGATTGAGAAAGACGCCGCCAGGCTTGAGCAGTTGCCATGCCTGGGCAAAGTAGGACGGCAACAAGGCTGCGCCCACATGCTCAAACATTCCCACGCTCACCAGCGCATCGTAGCCTTCCGGTTCGTTCACCTGGCGATAGTCGCGCACCTCCACGCGGCAGCGGTCAGAGAGGTTAGCTGCCGCGATGCGCTGGTTCGCCAGTTCTGCCTGAGGCCGGCTGAGCGTGATGCCGATGGCGTCCACCCCGTAATGTTGCGCCGCATACATCACCAGTCCGCCCCACCCGCAGCCGATGTCGAGCAGCCGCTGGCCGGGCTTGAGTCGCAGCTTGAGGCAGAGGTAATCCAATTTGCGTTCTTGTGCTACATCCAGGTCGTCGGCGGGCGCGTGAAAGTACGCACACGAATAGACCATGCGCTGGTCGAGCCACAGCGCGTAGAAGTCGTTGGACACGTCATAGTGATAGGTCACAGCCTGCCGGTCGCGCTCGACGGAATGTCTGCGGCCGCTCAGCCGGGCCGGGCCACGTCGGGCAGGCCGCGGACCACCGCTCGCCGGCAGGCGCGCCAGGTCGCGCCCCGCGCGCAGCTTTCTGCGCCAGTCCGACGTGGCCCCCGCGAGGGCGTCGGCCAAGCCAAAGACAGATTCGATGTCCCCTTCAATATCAAAATCGTCGTGAAGGTAGGCTTCGCCCAGTCCCACCTCGCTGCCAGGCAAAAGCATCGCCCTTAACGCGCCGGGGTGTTTGAGAACCAGCGTCACTGGACGCGGCGAGTCGTCGGGCCACCGGGTTCCATCCCACAATCGCGCGCCCACCTTCTGCGCCGCATCGCCGGTGAACAGTTCGTCCAGCAGGTGCAGCGTCAGACGGGTGGCTTGGTCAGTGATAACGTTCGTAGACACCTTACTGCCTCCTTTCGCCATTTGCTCCGTATCGCCGCTGAAACTCATCGGTCAACATCCATACCTCAGTCCGGCATAGGTGAATCAGTTGACGATGACGCAAGGTGGCGGGATTGAATGTCCACATGATCCACCACGAGTAGAGATTTTCCCAGAACTCGCCAAAGCGCCCCAGTGCGCTGTGATAGGGGAACACCCAAAACCCGAGGCGTCGGAATAGCTTCTCACCTCCCGTGCCCTTGCCTGGCAAGAGCATCACCGTGATGCCGCCCACAGCCTGTACCGCGGCGAAGCGCGGGTCGCGCGACATCTGGTCGGCCAGCACGTGAAAGGAAGCAATGAGTCTGCGCTGGGTCTGCACGGCCCAGGCCAGGTCAGGGCCGTCAGGCGGCAGGGGCGGGATGTGCTCGTTCCACAAGTGCAGTTCCAGGAGCGGCGCCTCTTTCGCCACGACGCGGCCCGGCAATGACAAGGCGTGAGCCGCGGACGTCACCCGCACGCGTAACAGGCAGTCCGGGGCGTCGCAAAACTCGAACACACCCAGTGCACAACGCAATCCTCTGTCCAGGGTACGGATCGCCGTTCTCATAGTCAAAGCCATCGGAATCGTCCGTGGCACCTTTCTTCCGCCGCCTGTCCGCTGGCGGCACGCGCGGGTCGCATCCGGCCATCGGCCTGGAGCACGAACGTTTCGCCCCGCCAGGTAATCCGCCGGCCCAAAGCCCCCACACACCAGGTTGCGGCGCTCAACAGATCACGCACCGGCAGCCAGGGCAACCAGCGGGGCACCTGCTGGTCGCCCGTGCGGACGCTGATGAGCCAGGCCACCACCCAGCGCAGGACCAGTGAGACAGCCAGGACGCGCAGGCTCGCCGGCTCAAAGCCGTTAACCGCAACCAGCACTGCAGCCAGGGGCGTGCTGAAACTGAGCAGCAAGCCGGGGTATTCGAGCGGCCGGCTGACGCGCGTGCAGCGCATCCAGCGCACCTCACGATCCCATTGTTCGCGGAAGGTGGTCGCGCCCAAGACACAGGCCATCACATAGTTCGACAGGCGCACCTTCAGCCCAGACGCCGCAATACGCGCACCCAGCTGGTAGTCGTCGGCCAGGTAGTCGGCCATCGCCGCAAAGCCGCCCAGGCGGGCCAGGTCACGGCGTCGCAACGCGACCGTTGCGCCCATCGCAAAGCGCATGTCTAGAACCTTGCGCGCCACAATCACCGAGGGCAGGAAAGTAGCGCCCATGTGCAGCGCCTCCAGGCCGGCGGTGACATTGAGGGGCAATTCGCCCTGATAAGGACAGGTCACCAGCCCGACCCGTTCATCGGCCAGAGGAGCCACCACCTGCTTCAGATAGTCCGGCGTAGCCCGCATGTCGCTGTCACTCACCACCAAGACTTCGTGCTTCGCTTCGCTTGCCAGTTGGTGCAGCAGACTAGCCTTGCGATTGGCCCCGAACGTGCCGGCGACGATCAGCCGAATGGGGCGCTCTGGAAAGTCGCGCCTGAGACGTTCTATGACGGGAACAATTGGATCCGCCGGATCGGCCACGCCAAAGATCAACTCATAGTCCGGGTAATCCTGCTGACAATGGCTGGCAGAGTTATGGTAGGCTTGAAAGTCCACCCCTTTGACCGGCTTGAGCACAGACACCGGCGGCACGAAACTCTGATGAGGTTCCGGCTGGCGGCGGAAGAAGTCATAGACCAGGACCAGGGCGACCAGCCAGTAGAGCCAACCGGCGAAGATGAGCAACAAGAGCAGTGTCTCGAACATCTCAGCCCACCTCCTCCAGGGTCGAATGAGTCGCCAGGCACAGGCCGCGCTCTGCGATCACCTGCCGCACGGTGGGGCTGAGAAGCGTCTCCAGATCGCCAGGATTGGGGCCCAGGGCCTCCCTCTGCGCCGAGGTCGAGGGGTGAAAATAGAGCTCGGCGGTCGGTGCCCGCAAATGACGCAACACTTCCACGACATAGGCTTCCTGCATCTGGCCGCTCTGCATGACTCCGTAGACCCGCCGGGGCACTGCCAGGCGACGGCCGCGCAGGCGGCTCTGGCACCAGCGGCAAACCAGGCCCAGGGCGACGGCCCAGGCGATCTTGGCACTCGCCTGCCGGCGGTCGTAGCGCAACGCCAGGCTGAGGTCATCCCGAGGCAGGCGCACGCCGCCCGCTCCGTAGCCTTCGGCCAGCGGCAGCAACAGGTTGAACACCGTCGGGTGAACGTGCAGGTGCAGGTGGCCGTCCACGTGCGAGAGCGGCAATCCTGTGGCGGCAAAGCGGGCGAATTGGGCCGCCAGTTCCCGCGCCAGCTCGGCCTGGGCCGCGAGGCTGAATCGATAGTACAGGCCAGCCCGGAGCGGGTCGTCGGGGAATCGGCCGCTTCCGTCCGCCAGGTGCGGTATGGCTTTGTGCGGCAGGACGGCCCGCCCGTTGACCACCACCAGGTGTAGCCCGACCGCCAACGTGGGTGTAGCGTGCGCCAGCCCCACGGCTTCCTCCCAGGCATCTCCCGTGACCATCAGGCTGGCGCTGGTCAACGCGCCCTCGCGGTGGGCTCGCATCACGGCGGCATTGATGGCCATCGAGCGGCCAAAATCATCGGCGTTGATGACGACCTGCGGAGTGAACATACGATCTACCGCCCACTGACCAACACAATGCCCGCGACGATCAGCAACGTGCCCAACCATTGCACGGACGAAACCAGCTCATGGAACATCAGCCCGGCGGCGGCCACCGGCACGCCAAGCACAGCCAGGCATGTCGTGACCGGACAGGCGACCCGCCATTTCTCGCCAACCATGCCTGACCTAGAGGCAGCCCCATACGGAACATCAGACCCCCTGCCTCCGTCCGCCCAGGCGAGCCAGCCACCCGCGCCAGCCGGACTGACGGCTGGGCGCCCAGTGCGCCATCTCCCGGCGGGCGATCGCGTAGCCCCGCTCGATCAGCTCTGGGGTCCGGCCGAAATCCCATATCGCCACCGGCTGCTCGACCTGCAGCGCGATGGGCCACACGGGCACACCCCGCGCCGCTGCCAGCGCCATTTCCAGTTCCCGCTGGCGCCACTCGATCGTATTCATCAGCTTGCCCAGAAAGGGGCCAAAGCCATGCGCCTCGGCCGGCGGCACCTGGCGGGGATCGGCCAGGTCGAGCGCAATGATCTCCCGCGCGCCTTGCGCCAGCGCCGGCTCAATCGGCAGCGCACTGACCACACCGCCGTCTATTAGGAGCTGCCCTTCGCGTTCCAGCGGATGGACCCACGGCGGCAGAGCGGTAGAAGCCAGCAATCCATCCAGCACCGATTGTTGCGGGTCCGTGCCGTACAGGATCGGGTGACCGATGTTCAGATCGGCGGCGACCAGGATCAGCCGCAGCCCTCGGATGTCTCCAAAGCGCAGGTCGGGCGAAAGACCGTGCGCCACAAAGAAGTCGCGCATTCGGTGATTGGGACGCCGGCCGGCACGGTTGAGCAGCACACGCATGGTCAGCCAAAGGTAGTTCGCGGGCAACAGGTCTGCCGCCGCCGCGTCGTGCCAGGTCTTGATCAGGCCATCCAGGCCGGCAAGGGTTGCGCCGTGCACCGCCAGGTACGTGGCGTTGATTGCTCCGACAGATGTCCCGACCATCAAGTCTGGCTGGAGGCCGGCTTCCAGCAGGGCGCGTAACGCGCCGACCTGCAACGCTCCCCGCGCCCCGCCGCCGCCTAATACAAAAGCCAATCGTTTGTTCACAAGACTCTTCACGGACATTGGATGACTCCCTGCGCCCACAGACTGCCGCGCGTTCCGGTGCAAAGTTGAGCCAAGACCCTACGTGCTGAATGCAGCGCCCCGACTTGGCCACATGGCTCACCCTTATCTCACACTGAAACAGCAGCCCGCCTTTCTGCCCTGCGCCGCAAAACAGCTTTGGTGATTTCGGCGGCGACAGAAGACACCAGGAAGAGCGGCGTCATCACCAGCCAGTCTTCCAGCGTCAGTGGGATAGTGCTAAAGAACGGCTGCAGGAACGGCACATAGATCACTGCCAGCAACAGCGCCAGCGAGCTGCCCACTGCATACTGCATCCACTTGTTTCCCAACACGCCGATGCTGAACAGTGAGTAGCGTTCCGACCGGGCGGTGTAAGCCCGCAGCAATTCCGAAACGATCAGCGTGGCAAAAGCGACCGTCTGCGCGTCCGCCAGGTTATCCGGGTAGCGATTCAAGCCATACACAAAAGCTGCCAGGACTGCCGCTGTCATGACAATCGCCTGCACGATCACGCCGATCAACATTTCCTGGTTGATGACCGGTTCCTTGGTCGGGCGAGGCGGGCGCTTCATCGTATCCGGATCGCCCTTTTCCAGGCCCAGCGCCAGCGCAGGCGCGCCATCCGTCACCAGGTTCAGCCACAGCAGCATGATGGGGGTCAGGGGGATCGGCAGGCCTGCCAGCATGGACAGGAAGATGATGAGAATCTCGCCGACGTTGCACGAGATCAGGTAGAACACAAACTTGCGAATATTCGAATAGATGATGCGGCCTTCTTCGATGGCCGAGACGATGCTGGCATAGTTGTCGTCGGTGAGCACCATATCGGCGGTTTCCTTTGCGACATCCGTGCCGGTGATGCCCATGGCCACGCCGATGTTGGCCCGCTTGAGCGCGGGAGCGTCGTTAACACCATCGCCTGTCATTGCCACCACGTGCCCGCGAGCCTTGAAGGCGTCCACTATCTTCATCTTGTGCGCTGGCGAGACGCGGGCGTAAGCGTCCACGTGCTCGACGATCTCGGCCAGTTGCTCTTCCGTCATCTGGTCTAGCTCCGCGCCGGTCAGCACCTTGCTGCCCGGCGTGAGCAGGCCGATCTCTTTGGCAATCGCTTCCGCCGTGTCTCTGTAATCGCCCGTCACCATAACGCTCTTGAGGCCCGCGCCCTGGGCAACGCTCACGGCGATTTTGACCTCGGGCCGCGCCGGGTCAATCATGCCCATCAACCCCAGAAAGACGAGATGCGTCTCTACGTTTTCGGGCGCAGGTGTTGTGGGAACCTGTGACAACGGGCGATAGGCCACACCCAGGACGCGCAACGCTTGTCGAGCCATATCTGCGTTTGCCGCCAGAATCTCTTGACGCTTCGCCTCGGTCAACGGCTGCACCTTGCCGTCTGCCAGGATGCTGTCGCAGAACTCGAGCGTGATGTCCGGCGCGCCCTTCACAAAGGCAATGTAGGGGGAACGGTCTAGACCTGGCAGGTATTCCGGACCTGCCAGGTCTGTGACCTGGTGGATCGTCGTCATCCGCTTGCGGTCCGAGTCGAACGGGATCTCGTTGACGCGCGGCAAGACCTGTGTGACGTTTTCGCGCCACAGCCCGGCCTTGGCTGCGGCTACAACCAGCGCGCCTTCGGTCGGGTCACCCACCAAGCGATACGTGGGACGGCCGTTTTCCTCGCCGCTCCGTTCAAGCCGGGCATCGTTGCACAACAGGGCGCCGTGGAGCAAGAGGTTGGTCACGGGATGGCGGCGCGGCTCAAACGGTTGTTCATTTACCGAAAAGGTGCCCGCCGGATGATACCCTTCGCCTGTCACCTGGAAGGTCTTGCCGTCGGCCCAGCCGCGCACGATCGTCATCTGGTTCTGCGTCAGCGTGCCGGTTTTGTCGGAACAGATCACTGTGGCGCAGCCCAGCGTCTCGACGGCGGGCAGCTTGCGAATGAGCGCGTGGCGGTTGACCATGCGCTGCATCCCCAACGCCAGGCAGATCGTCACGACCGCCGGAAGGCCTTCCGGCACGGCCGCAATCGCCAGGCTCACCGCCGTCATAAACAGTTCGATGATGTCTTTCTGCTCGCTCCTCAGATACTCGAGGAGGCCCTGAGTCAGGATCATCCCCGGGTGCGTGTCGCGGATGATGCCGTAGGCAAAGACGACGCCACAGGTCGCCAGCGACACGATGCCCAGCCACTTGCCAAGTTGATCCAGCTTCAGTTGTAGCGGGGTCGGCTCTTCTTCATACGACTGGATCATCTCGGCAATCATGCCGATCTGGGTGCGCATCCCCGTGTTCGTCACCAGACCCTTGCCGCGCCCGTAGGTGACGAGCGTGCTCATAAAGGCCGAGTTCTTGCGGTCGCCGATGGGGATTTCTTTGTCGAGCACGACGCGAGCATTCTTGTTGACCGGCACCGACTCGCCCGTGAGCGAGGCTTCTTCGATCTTCAGGTTGATGCTTTCGATCAGGCGCATGTCGGCCGGGACATAGTTGCCCGCTTCCAGCAAGACGACGTCGCCGGGCACAAGTTCACGCGCTGGAATGGTCGTCTCAACGCCATCACGCACGACCCGCGCGTTAGGAGAGGCCATCTTCTTGAGCGCGGCCAGCGCCTGCTCCGCCTTGGATTGCTGCACCACGCCGAGCACGGCGTTCAGAATGACAATTGCCATGATGGCCGAAGCGTCCACCACCTCACCCATGAGCAGCGAGATGATGGCGGCGACGATGAGGATGCGCACCAAAAAGCCTTCGAATTGCTCCCACAGCACTTTTAGAAAGCCGGGGCGCGGCTTTTCCATCAATTCGTTTAAGCCGTGTTTTTCCAGGCGCGCTTTGACTTCTGGGCCGGTCAAACCCTGGTGCAGGTGGGTCGCCAACTGCTCGAGCGCGCTTTCGACTGAGAGTGAATGGATGTGTTGCGCTTCCATGCCTGATCCGATTTACTTTCTTGGAGGCTAACGCCTGGGCGACCAGTGCGCCATCTCCCGGCGGGCGATGGCGTATCCGTGCTCGATCAGCTCTGGGGTATGACCAAAATCCCATATCGCCACCGGCTGCTCGACCTGCAGCGCGACGTGCCACACAGGCACACCCCGAGCCGCTGCCAGCGCCATTTCCATTTCCCGCTGGCGCCGCTCGATCGTGTTCATGAGCTTGCCCAGAAAGGGGCCAAAGCCGTGCGCCTCGGCCAGCGGCACCTGGCTGGGATCGGCCAGGTCGAGTGCAATGATCTCCCCCGCGCCTTGCGCCACCGCCGGCTCAATCGGCAGCGGGCTGACCACACCGCCATCTATTAAGAGCTGCCCCTCGCGTTCCAGTGGATGCACCCACGGCGGCAGAGCGGTGGAAGCCAGTAAACCCTCCAGCACCGATTGTTGCGAGTTTGCGCCGTACAGGATGGGCTGACCGGTGTTCAGATCGGCGGCGACCAGGATCAGCCGCAGCCCTCGAATGTCTCCAAAGTGCAGGTCGGGCGAAAGGCCGTGCGCCACGAAGAAGTCGCGCATCCGGTGATGCGGCCGCCACCCGACACGGTTGAATAGCACGCGCATGGTCAGCCAAAGGTAGTTCGCGGGCAACAGGTCTGCCGCCGCCGCGTCGTGCCAGGCCTGGATCAGGCCATCCAGGCTGGCCAGGGTTGCGCCGTGCACCGCCAGGTACGTGGCGTTGATCGCGCCGACAGATGTGCCGACCATCAAGTCAGGCTGGAGGCCGGCTTCCAGCAGGGCGCGTAACGCGCCGACCTGCAACGCTCCCTGCGCCCCGCCGCCCAGGACAAAGGCTCGTGACCTCGTTTTCACTCGGCCGCCTCCTGCCCACGATGATCGACATGGCATCTGGAACACCTCACGCCGCGCCCCTTTCCAGGTGGCTGCGCAACTCTTTGCGGCGCACGGCCTGCACCTGGGCCCAGACCACCTCTTTCAAGAAGCGCAGAGCCGCCGCTTCATCCCCGTCGGCCAGGAGCACCTGCAACTCGGCCTGCTCTTGCTCATCCAGCACCACGCTCACTTTGGGAATCATGCCTCTCTCCCGCCAGGCTATCCGCAGCGCAAGCGCAGTGCTGCTTCGACCTTCTTGGCAATCACGTCCCGCATGAAGCGGCAGATCGCCTCGATATCGCCCTGCCGGGCCAGGCGCATCGCCTGGCGCACCTCGTCTTCGTCCAGGAGGATCAGAGTCTTTTCGATCCGCTCTTTGGTCATCGCGGCTCCTACAGGGCTTGCTGCAGGGATTCGACGGCGTAATCCACCTCTTGGGCGGTGGTAAAGAAACCAGGGCTGAAGCGCAGCGCCCCACGTTCCAGTGTCTCTGCCACGCGATGCGCCTGGGGTGCACAGTGCAACCCGGCCCGCGTCGCCACGTCAAACACCTTGTCCAGCACAGCGGCCAGCTGATCGGGGACATAGTCCTGCACGGTGACCGAGACCACCGCCGTGCGCCGCTCCAGGTCTCCCGGCCCCAGGACTCTCAGCCCCGGGATGGCCTGCAGCCGTTCGATCAGCCGGCCGGCCAGCGCCATCTCGTGGGAGCGGATGCGATCCATGCCCTGCTCCAGCACGAACCGCACCCCGGCCAGCAGCCCTGCCAGGCCAGCGGCGTTCTGGGTGCCGGCCTCCAGCCGAATGGGCAATTCCTCGGGCATCGTGTCAGGCCGCGAAAGTGTGCCCGACCCGCCCTCAACCCATGTCTCCAACTCGATGCCTGGCCTCACCACCAGCCCACCGGTGCCGTGGGGTCCGTACGTCCCCTTGTGCCCGGCAAAGGCCAGCAGGTCTATCCCCATCGCTTGCATATCAATCGGATAGGCTCCAGCGGTCTGGGCAGCATCTAGCAGCAGGAGCGCCCCGTGACGATGGGCGATCTCGCCTACCTCGGCGATGGGCAAGAGAGTACCCAGCACGTTTGATGCGTGCAGCATGGCCACCAGCCGGGTATGGGGACGCAGGGCCGCTTCCACCTCCGCCGGATCTAACACACCGTCGGACGCACTGGGCACGGCGGTCACCTCCACACCGCTCTTTTCCAATGCCTTAAGCGGCCGCCACATGGCGTTGTGCTCAATGGATGAAGTGACGACGTGGTCGCCGGGGTGCAGCAGCCCCTTCAGGGCCATGTTGATGGCTTGGGTGGCATTCAGTGTGAAAACCACCCCCTGGGGGTCGGAGGCATGGAAGAGTTTCGCCAGCGCCCCTCGCGTCTCTTCGGCGATGCGCTGCGCCTCCTCTTCCCGCCGGTGCCCGCCTCGGCCGGGGGTGCAGCCCACCTCCCGCATGAAGTGATCCACCGCCCGGTAGACCGTCTCCGGCTTGGGCCAACTCGTAGCGGCATTATCCAGGTAGACGGCCATCATTCTCCTCCACGTCGTTCAGGGAGATCCCTCGCCGCTGGGCGGCCTCCCGCACGCGGGGCACGACCACGCGCCCAAAAAAGTCGGCCGTCCCAAGGGAATCGCGATCCAGCATCGCCTGTTTCAGCTCGATGATTTCCGGCGCCTCCAGGATCAGGCTGATGAAGCGCGGGCGGTTAGATGTTACAGACATGGCTTCTTTCTGTTCTTTTCAAACTGTGCTCTCAATCCGCCGAGCCTGGTGCGGGCGAGAATTGATTGTTTCCTATCGCGTCAACGATGGCCTTGACTGCTACTTGCATCTCCTCGTCGCCATAATACGCTTGGGGTGGCCCCTTCTTGATGCCGCAATCTTCCACCAGGTTGATCGTCTTGTATGGCACAAAGCCGGCCTGCTCGACAATCTTGCGCGCGCAATTGAGCGGGCAGCCATCCACCGTGATGATGCGTTGCGCGGCGCGGGTCTTGTTCAGCACGATTGGAGCCTCGGTCGGCAGCCCGCCCAGGCAGAAGATGCCGGCCCGGCCCGGCTCAACCTGACGCACAGCCTCCAGGCTGGCCAAGCCGGTCAGCGTGCCCACATTGGACATGCCGCCAAAACAGACGAATAGAGCATTTTCAGGGATGTTATTGTTACTCATTAACAAGCCTCCATATCAGGAATAGTTTGGGAAACCTCTTCACGCCGAATTTCGCGCGCGATTTCCAACTGATCGACACTTGCCTGACACAGTCAGGGAGTGCTTTGCACAGCGTTCAGTATCGCTTCCACCGCTCGCTCCAGATCTTCCTGTGAGTAGGCCAGGGGCTTGAAGGGCCCGACCTTCTTGATCTTTAGGTCTTTGCCGAAATTGATGTAGGCCTCCATCCTGGTCCCGGTCTGCTCTACGATCTTGCGCACGCAGGAGTTGGGGCACCCGTCGATGACGACCACTCTTTCCAGGCCGTGCATGGTGCGAAAGTGTTTGGGTATCCCGGCCGCCAATGCCGACACGCACCCCATGCCCACCTCTTTCGGCCCCAGGCGCTTGAGCACCTCGAAGGCGGCCACGCCGGTGAGTTCGCCGACGCTGGACATCGCTCCGCCGCAGTAGAACAGGCCCACCCTGGGCTTCTCGGCGTCCTCGTGCTCTTGAGGAGCTGGATCTTCCTCGTGGCTTCTCTCTTCGGTCATCGTTGAATTCCGCCCCTTTCTTGAGCCAAGATCCTATTCGATGTTCTCTTTCATCATCGCCAGGCTTCTCGAGAAGACGCCGACGATAATCGGCTTCAATATGATGAAGGCCGCCATGATCGCCGAGTAAAGCGGCTGGGCGATCAGGCCTGATGAGAACAAGAGATTCTCGCTGACCACGCTCGTGCTGAATTTCGCGGTCAAACCCACGCCCATGACAAGCGACTGGCGTTTTCCAAGGAGCCTGTGGAACAACAAGTAGGAAAGCGACAGCCGCGAAAACAGCGAGATGGCAAGGATGACGAGTATCAAGAGCGGGTAGGTGAAGAGAGACTCCAAGGACATTGTGCCGCCCAGGCTGAGAAAGAAAAACGGCCCCAGGAAAATGTTGGCCACAAAGAAGATGGGTTTCTTGTACTGTTGGATGAATCTGTCCGGTAGAACTTGCTTGACCGCAATGCCGCTGAAGATGGCCGCGACGACCCCCATATTCTCGAACCCTCTTGCCCCGAAGTAGATGAAGGCAAACAGAATCATGAAGATCGCAAATGGGACAACAAACGAATCGGTTGGCACGCTCTCCAAGTAACGGCGCGTTACCTTTCCCACTTGAGATAGGAGAATCGTTGCCATCAGTATTCCGGACAACGAAAGCACGATGATGACCGAATTCTGCGATGCGGTGTTTTGAGAACCACTGGCAGTGAGTGCCGGCAAGGCGATGACGAGCGCCAGGGCCAGGACTTCAAAGATGTCGTCGAACACGCCTATCCCCAGCGCCAGTTGCCCGAAGCGTGTCTTCTCGAGTCCAAATTCCTTCAGGATGGCGAGCAGCACCACTTCGCCAACGGTGCCAAAAGCGATTCCGGCTATCAACGCCACGATGAAGGAGTGGCTTACAAACTCCGGAACCGCAAAATAGAAGAAGAGGGCTAACAGCAACCCTTCAGTCAACGTGAGCAGGATGTCCCCCCCGACGATGTAACGCCCCAGTTTTCGGATTTGATCGATTTCCAGGTCAATGCCGATGGTGAACAGGAAAAACAACATGCCCATTCTTGACAAGAATAGGAACGATTCGCTTTCCATCACGCCCTTGAATAAGCCCAATCCAGAGAGGACCATCCCCAACACCACAACGGTGAACATCCACGGCATGCGCAAGTACTTGTTGATCGCATACCCTATCGTGGCGATGACAAGACAAGTCAACGTCGCGAGTAAGAAGATCTCCATGTTTCTGACTCCTTCCAAACAGGATTTGAGTGTTCGAATTCTTCGTGTTCATGAACCCCAAGAGCCATAGGAGCGACAAACCACGTTTGTCTGCTATTCTGTCGCCTGGCGGGCCTGCCGCCAGGCCCCCAGGAACACCGCAAAAGCCGGCATGCCGGCCACCGGGATGATGGTAAACGCCGTCTCCAACAGCTCTTGCTCACTGGCCCCGGCGTGGAGCGCCCCGGTGACGTGCATGACCGTCGCTTCGCGGTCGTGTTGGGCAGCGGTGATCGCGGCGTGGATCAGAAACTTGTGCTTTTTCGACAGCGCCCCGTCGTTCAGCGTCAGCTCGTGCAAGCGCAGGAAGGCGGCGCACAGCGCCGGGTCTTTCTCATTCAAGAAAGCCACCGGGTCCAGCACCTTGCCGAACTCCTCCCCAAAGGCGGTCAAGGCCTCGTCGGTCGGGTTGGTCAAGTCGTTGATCATGGCGCCTCTCCTTGAAGCAGTTGGTCCTTCTTCATCTGGCGTAGCCGGAGCACGGGATGCAAAATTCTCATATATCCCTCACATATATCCCAAGAGCTTCACCAGGAGCTGGGCGGCGAGCGCCCACATTAAAAGGCCGAGCCCAGCCTTTATCATTCTAGGTTCGACTCTCATGCTGATTCTCGCCCCGAGATTTCCACCGATCAGAACGACAATGCCAGTCGCCGCAATCAAGGGAAGATCGAGACGGTGAGACGCCGCATGGCCTATGATTCCGGCAAGCGCCGAGAAGGATATGATCAAATGCGACGCCCCCGCAGCGAACTTGGCTGGATACTTGCAAACGTAGGTCATGAAAGGAACGATCAATATACCGCCGCCGACTCCTAGCAGGCCGGAGATGACGCCAACGACGAAACTAAAAATCACGATGAGCGCATACATGGCGGTGGACTGGGTTGTCGGAGGCTTTTCCTCAACCTTCCCCTTTTCCCAATAGGCATAGACCATCCGCGCCCCCAGAACAACCAGGAAAAACACGAACAGCCATAATAAAACGGCGGTATTAACGAATTTGGCCAGAGCTCCTCCTGCAAAGGCGCCAACGACGATGCCCGGCACGAACATGAAGGACGTCTTAAAGTCAATCATCTTGTTCCGGTAAAAAATGTATCCCGCCGACACCGAGGTTATTAGATTCAGCACCAGGGATGTGGAAGTCGCAATCAATACCGTGTAACCAAGCAGAATTAGCATTGGGGAGTATACCGATCCTCCGCCCTGGCCAAACATCGAGAATACAAAAGCTAGCAGAAAGGCAGAAAAGACGGCCAACAGAAGCGTAGTATTAATATCCATTCTGTTGATCTCCTCTCTTTTCGACCATATTGTGTCATCAATGTGAATTAGCCTTCAGAAATCTTGAAGACTTCGGAAGGTTGTTGAATCGGACCTGATCTCCTTACCTGGGTTGGCCCTCCAGCGGAATGCCAACCCAAGATTGCCTCACGCCAGGACTACATCCAGAATCAGTATTAAGGCCGCGACGCCCAATAACAGCACACCAAATACAAGTTTAATGCTGCGTGGTTTCAGTCGGGTAGACATAAAACGCGAGCCAAAAGAACTACCGACAAACACCGCCACGACGCAAGAAAGCCAAACTATCCAGTTGGGTTGTGCAGCGGTAGCAATATGAGAGATAAAACTTGAAACCCCAGAGGCCGTTACCACAAGCGCCGAAGTAGCGGCGGCAGCTTGGGCGTCTAAACCGGCCATGTACAGCAATGGAACAGCGAAACTACCGCCACCGCGCCCGATCATGCCCGCGATGGTTCCCAGTCCAGCACCCGCAAGCAAGCCCATCACCACGCGGCCTCTAGCGGACATATTCCCTCTGCTGGGCTTCCAGCCAGAGATCATCAAGACGCCCGCTGCAGCAGTGAACAGAGCAAAGAAGACCAGCAGCGGTTTGACCGGCAATTGCACGTTGAGCCACACACCCAATGGAGCAAAGCCAATCATGGCGATTGCAAAGGGGATGGCTACGCCCCAGGAGATAAAACCCTTTCGCCAGTAGGTGACCGTCGCCGTAGCACTGTTGACCACATTCAGCAGCATACCCAACGGTACGGCTTCCGTTTTAAAGTCCATTCCCATCCACATGAGGATAGGGATATAGAGCTGAGACCCACCCATGCCCAGCATGGAAAAGACAAAAGCGATGGCAAGAAAGATCGGTGGGGCCAGATAGAAAGTATTCATTGTCGTGCCTCCCAATATCGCGATTTCCTGGCCTGACACGTCGGTGACCTTGCCAGTCGTTTGAAGACGTGCCAGGCCAGTTCACCGTACTACTTATTCATGCGCTTATAGACCTTGCCAGGTATTAGTTCATCGGTCAACTCGTTGTAGCGGGCATCCAGGATGCGGACTTTGTCCAGCCCATGCATCTGCAGGTAGACCCAGGCTACCACCGCGCGCGTGACCGACGAGCAAAAAGTAGCCACCAGCCGATCGGTGGGTACCTCCTGCCAACGGGACGGCAGTTCGTGGATCGGGATATGGAGGGCAAAGGGCAAGGCAAGTTGGCCTACCTCCTCTGGGGAGCGCAGGTCCAGCAGTACCGCGCCCTCGCTCTGTTGTCGCTCGAAGAATTGGGACGGCGTTACCTTGTGTTGACCCGTGCCCCAAAAACTCAGATCAAGTCCAGCAAGCCACTTATCAAACGTTAGGTTTTCCATCTGTCATCTCCTTTGTTATTGGACTAAATCGAAGATCATCTTGGCGGCAATCAGCCACAGCAGCACGCCGATGGTTTTCTTGAGCTGTGCGCTCGACAGTTTGGTCTTCATCAACTGCGAGCCCACGATGGAGCCTGCAGCAGCCATGACGGACATGATGCCGATGAACAGCGGGTCGAGGCCGCCTGCGCCCGCGCCGACCTCCACCGCGCGGCTCAACGGCTGCTCACGCTTTTTGGCCTTGTACAAGAGCATCATGAACCCTGCGAAAACCAGGAAAGCGGCAAACATGCCGAGCAGGAGTTTCTTATCCACCAGCGGGGTCAAGCGCGCCCCCAATGGCGAAAGGATGACCGCGGCAATCAGGACAGGCAAACCGACGCGCCAGTTGATCAGTTTGCCGCGCCAATAGTTGATCGTGGCAAACAACAGGCTGACGACGTTCAACAGCAGTGCCGTCGGCGCGGCTTCGGCCAGCGGCACAAACAGGAACGCCGCGCCCACCCCGGCCATTGCCAACAAGCCGGAGAAGACAAACACAAGCATCGCGCTTACAACGTAGACAGTGACGGACATGGCACAGCCGGTCCTTTGAACATGGCTACGCCCTCCAGCCTAGGCGGCCGGCGGGCGGCTGTTGACGCTTTCTGCCGGCCTCTCGCCGGTCTGCGCCGCTGCGGCCAGGCGCATCGCCTGGCCGTTCAGATAGCGGTAGAACAGGCTGGCGGCGAGCATCTGCACGATGAACGCCAGCGCCACCGGCAGCCCGGCCAGTCTGGAGAAGCTGGCAAAGGCCAGCCCCACCGCGATGGGCAGGTTCTTCATGCCCGACGAGTAAGTCACGGCGATGCGCTGCGGCCAGTCGAAGGCGAAACGCCCCAGCCAGTGCGGCACCAGGAACCCCAGCGGGAAGATGAGCACCACCGCCCCTAGCAGCGCGGGGACCAGCGACCAGCGATCCCGAATTAGCGGCACATTGACGTTGCACACGGCAAACATCAACAGCACCGCCGTCAGCGCCGACAGCGCCGGCATCAACGACAGGTAGGGCTGGGGGTTCCAGAAGCGGTCGGCCAGCCAGCGGACGGCCAGGCCCAGCAGCAGCGGCATCAGCAGGATGACGGCTAACTGCTGGAACATGGCCCAGGGATCGATCTGGACCGACGAACCAGCGAGCAACACCATCAGCGGCGGGATGAGGAATGGCCCCAATACCATCGTCAGGGCGTTGATGGCCATACCCAGCGGCACGTCCCCTTTGAGCAGGGACGTCCACACCGCGGCCATCCCGGCGCAGGGCACCACACCGACCAGGATGATTCCCGTGGCCAATTCCGGATCGCTGACCAGCAGGCGGGCCAGCGCCCAGCACAGCAACGGCATGTAGACGAAATTCAGCGCCAGGCCGGTCAGCACCGCGACTGGCTGGCGCGCTACCAGCGCGAACTGGCGCGGCGTGATGGTCAGGCTGATGAACAGAATCATCAAGAAGGTGAGCGCCTGGGAGTACCCCTGCACCGCCTTGCCCGGGCTGGTCGTCCACAACCCCAGCAGCAGACCGACGATCACGGTGGCGGTGATGATGACCTGGTAGTTCTTGCGGATGAACTCGGCAAATCGCATCTTCATGCTTTTCTCCTTCTTCTCGCTTGGAGCTATGCCTCTTGCCTCACACACGACGAGGGTGGTAATGGGCCGCCCCTCTACAGACTCAAAGTTGCGATCACCCCGCAGGTACATGCCGGCCGTCACCTCCGTGGCTCTCAGGATGGCGGCGGGCGGATGCAACGGCTACAGCAGACATAGTTCGCGGCCGGGCCATCGACTTGCATCACATTCAGCGGGCGGCACATGTCGTGCCCCACATCCGCCTCCCCCGCTCGTCGGCCGCGCCTAACCCGGCCATGGCCAGGAGACTGGAGAAGATGAATACTGCCCCGGTCGAAACGACACAGAACCAGGAGGACATGCCTAGCCTAGTCCGCCTTTCCCGCAATGATTCCCAGGACTGCCTCGATCCAAGCTGCCCCGCGATAACCCACCATCACGACCTGATCGTCCACGACGAGCACGGGAGTGCTCATCACGCCGTAGCGCAGGATCTCCGCCGTGTCGCTCACATACTCCATATGCGCCTCCCAGCCACGGTGGGCCAAGATGGATTCCACATCGGCTTTCATGCGCATACAGGATGGGCAGTTCATTCCCAGAACGCGTATGTTCATCACAGCACCAGATTGAACAGGTAACCGGTCAGGATGATGGCGATCGCCACCACCCCGATGAAGATGGCAATCAGCTGCGGCTTGAGCACGCGGCGCAGGATGACCATCTCCGGCAGGCTCAGCCCAACGACGGACATCATAAAGGCCAGCACCGTGCCCAGCGCTGCGCCTTTCTCCATCAGCGCGTGGACAATGGGGATGACGCCGGCTGCGTTGGAGTAGAGCGGCACGCCCAGAATCACCGCCGCGGGAACCGACCACCAGGCGCCCTTGCCCAGGATGCCCGCCAACGCGCTTTCGGGTACGTAGCCATGAATCCCCGCTCCGATGGCGATGCCGACCGCGACATACAACGAGACCTTGCCGACGATTTCCTTGGTGCTCCCCCAGGCGATCTGGAAACGCTCTGCCGAGGTCGTCCTGTCGCGCAGGATGCCGCCTTTGCCGACCTTGATCTGCCAGACGAAGTCCTCGACATAGCGTTCCAGTTTCAGGCGGCCAATCACCATCCCGGCGATGATGGCAATGGTCAGGCCGGAGAGCAGATACAACCCGGCCACTTTCCAAACGAACATACCGAACAGCATGACCAGCGCCACTTCATTGACCACCGGCGCCGAGACCAGGAACGAGAACGTTATACCCAGGGGAATGCCCGACTCGACAAAGCCGATAAAGAGCGGCACCGCCGAGCAGGAGCAGAACGGCGTGATGATACCCAGCGCCGCCGCCAGCACGTTGCCCACGCCCTGGCGTTTGCCGCCCAGCCAGGCGCGCGTCTGCTCGGCGGTGAAGAACGAGCGCAGAAGCGTGATAAGGAAGATCATGCCGCCCAGCAGGAGGATGATTTTCGGAACGTCATAGAAGAAGAACGCCAGCGATTCGCCCAGATGCGAGCCTTGCGCCAGGCCGAGCAGGCCATAGGCCAGCCAAATTGCAGTCGGCTGGATGACGTTATAGGCCGCCAGCCACAGGATTCCTGCCAGCCCAACGATCAGATAGGCTCTCAGGTCTTGCTTCCGGGCAGGCGATGTAGCGGGTTGAGAAGAAATAGCGTGGGCCATGGATTCAGATACCTTCCCCATAAAGATGTGTACTGATGTCATTTGCTGTCCGGCAAGAATTGCTCGATGGCATCCAGGGCGTGAGCGGCGTAGATCGAACCCGGCCCGCCGCCCATCAGGAGGGCCACGCCAACTGTTTCCAGCAGCTCCTGGCGTGTAGCGCCGCCGTCGCCGGCGGCGTGCACGTGGTAGGCGATGCAGCCGTCACAGCCCACAACGATCCCGATTGCCAGCGCCATCATTTCTTTCACTTTGTGGCTCAGCGCCCCATCTTCGACGGCTTTCTTGTGCAGCCGGGCAAAGCCGGTCATCGGGCCGGGAATTTCAGTCCCCAGCCGAGCCAGCCGCTCCTCGAGATGTTGGTAGAGTTCAACGTAATCGGTTTTCATCGCACTCCCATCGCCTCCTTGGGTATTCAACAACGCGAATGTAGTCTGGCCGAAAAATTCCCCTGCCGGAACAGGGGAGACCCCAGCCGAGGGATCAGGCCGCGATTTCGATCTGCGGCTCGACCACCACCTCGGATTTCACAGAATTCGCCACCAGGCTGTACTTCTGGGCCGCTTGAAGGGCGCGCCGCGTGCGGGATTCGACGGCCCTTGGATCTTCATCCCCCGCCGAGATGCGGATGACCGGAAAGAAGCGCAGGTGGGTGAAAATCTCGGTGCGATCCAATTCGATCAGCTTGGTGCCCTCGGCCCGGCAGTCGTACGACAGCAGCTTCAGTTTGTAGCGCTCTGTGGCCCAGATGAACATCATCATGATGCAGGTGTTGGCCGCGGCCACGAAGGCGTCCTCGGGGGTGAGCACGCCGGGATGTCCCTGGGCGTCGGGCGGGGCCGAGAAATCCATCTCCGGACCATTGCCCATGACGATATGACCCCAGTGCTCGCCTTTCCAGGCGACGGTGGTGTGGTACGTGGCCGTCCGACTCATTTGCCCGCCTCCTGCTTCTGGCAAAAGACGCCGTATTCGCGCAAGAGCGCAGCCGCGTAGGCCGGTTCAGCGCCCTCGGGAATGGGGTTGTAGATCCGGACAGTTTCGAGGAGCTCTCGCTCGGTGCCGTTGGTCGGGATCTTGCCCTCCGCGTGGAGCTTGGCGAAGATCAGGGGCAGAGCCACGAACGTCACCTGCTCACCATCCACATGGACCGTCTGAACAGGAATGCCCGATCCGCAGGAACAAGTGGCCTCTTTGATCCCCTCGGGCGTTGCCGCGGGTTCGGAGAGGATGGACGCGCCGCTCCGACGATTCCAGGGCCTGTCGAGGAGTTCATCTACCCGCTCCGCCACTCGCCCGGCGGTCAGCTCTACGGCCTGCCAGCCGGCATCGTCCAACCGGCGGGAGCCCCGGGGCTGCTCCAGGCCGCTCTCCGACACCAAGTCGCTGACCACGATACTGGCAGCCGGTTTGCCGGAATACATCTCGGTGGCCCGGGCCGCACAGCGCTCTGCGCAGCCGTCCACGGCAATGGTGGGGTAGAAGCGGGCGAAAGCGCGGTCGCCTTCGCCGCCGGCCAGGAATAGCGGCAGGCAGATGGTCACGGTGTCATTGGGGCGCAACTGCTCCAGGACTTTCAACGCCGCCAGGCGCGTCACCGTCCCTTCAGCCAGCTCTTCACCTGAGCAGGCCACAATCCCGACTTTTTTCTTCGGCAGATCAACCATGCTGGCCCCCCGTGCTGAGATCATCCACCACTCTAGCTGCCTCCTCCGCCAGTGCCCGCGCCAGACGGCCTCCCTCCTCGTTGAGCTCGGCGATGCCCTGGGGTTTGAACTGGCGATAACGCCGGTACACATCCAGCACTGCAAAATCCCGGGCCACCTTTCCACCGTTCTCCTTCACCATCTTCGTGGCGCAGGCCAGCTTACATCCGTCAATCGTGATCGCCGGGCCGGCCGCCACCGCTTCCCGGGCGGCTTCGTTCCCCAAGACCAACAGGGACAGGGGCACCAGTTGGGCGGTCTCCGGGCGCAGGTCTTCGGTCAGGTCGTAGGCGGCCTCCCGGCTGACTGTGCCATAGGTCTTGCCGATGCCGCTGCACGGCACGATCACGACACGCTGGGGAGGCTTGCTTTGGCCGTGTCCACTCATAGCTTTTTGGCCTCCTCTTCGGCCTCCGCTCTCATACGCACAAAATACGCCTGGGGATCCAGCAAGCGGGCGCGGTCAGCCGCCCAATCGCTGGGCTCGATCACTGCCAGCCAGCCCTCACCATAGGGGTCCTGGTTGATGGCCTCAGGGGCGTCGTGCATGGCGGGGTTGACTTCCACCACTTTCCCGGTCGCCGGCGAACCGAAGATGATGTTCACCTTGATGGTCTCGATGGCGGCAGCCTCATCCCCAAACGCCAGGACTGTTCCAGCAGGTTTGATCTCGGCGAATGCCACATCGCCGCTGCGTTGCTGCACGAAGTCCGATAGACCTATCCGCACACGTCCAGCTTCCTCTAACGCCCAAACGCCCTGGTCGTTGTAGTAACGGTCCGTCGCGACCCGGAATGTGAACTTGTCGACCGTTGTTTTCAGGAACTCGGTCACGGTGCGCTCCTACTTGATAGGCTTTTCCGAGGACGGGTAGCCAGCCTCGCCGACGGCCGCCATGGCGGGTGCAGCGCTCATCTGTCCCTTGAAATAGCGCCTCTGCAGCCGCAAGGCCACGTTGACCAGCCCGATCATCACCGGCACCTCGATCAGCGGGCCGATCACCGCCGCAAAGGCCGCGCCTGAGTTGATGCCAAATACGCCTACGGCCACCGCAATCGCCAGCTCGAAGTTGTTGCTGGCGGCGGTGAAGGCGAGCGTGATTGTCTTGCCGTAATCCGCGCCAATCGCGTGTCCCATGAAGAAGCTGATCAAGAACATCACCACGAAATAGATCAACAGCGGAATGGCGATGCGCACCACGTCCAGCGGGATGGTGACAATCAGCTCGCCCTTCAGGCTGAACATGACCACGATGGTGAAGAGCAGGGCGATCAGTGTCAACGGGCTGATCTTGGGGACGAATTCCGTGTGATACCACTCCTTGCCCTTCATCCGCACCAAGAACAGCCGGGTGAAGAACCCGGCCAGGAAGGGGATGCCCAGGTAGATAAACACGCTCTTGGCGATCTCGCCGATGGTGATGTCTACAATCGAGCCGGTCAGGCCGAACCAGGTGGGCAGAATGGTGATGAACACATAGGCGTATACGCTGTAGAACAGCACTTGGAATATGCTATTGAAGGCCACCAGGCCGGCCGCGTATTCGCTATCGCCCTTGGCCAACTCGTTCCACACAATCACCATGGCGATGCAGCGCGCCAGGCCGATCAAGATCAGGCCGGTCATGTACTCCGGGTAGCCGCGCAGGAAAATGATGGCCAGTACAAACATCAGGATCGGGCCAATCAGCCAGTTCTGAATCAGCGACAGGCCGAGCACCTTCCAGTTGCGGAAGACGTCGCCCAGCTCGTCGTAGTGGACTTTGGCCAGCGGTGGGTACATCATCAGGATCAGGCCAATGGCGATGGGAATGTTGGTCGTGCCCACCGAGACGGCATTGTTGAATCGTTGCAGCGCGGCAGGAAAGAAGAAGCCTACTCCGACGCCGAGTGCCATCGCCAGAAAGATCCACAGCGTCAGATAGCGGTCGAGGGTGGAGAGTTTCTTCGTGACGCCCGCAGATTGGGCAGGGGTGGCCACAGAAAGCTCGGACATTCGCTCATGCTCCTTTGATGATCATTAGGTTACGCGGCTTCAAGCGCGTTGACGAGCCAGGTGGTCACTTCGGCGAGTGTGGGAATGCGACCCGCGCAAACCAATTCCTCGTTGATGACCAGGCCAGGTGTCGAGAGAATCGGGTACTTCATGATGTCGACGTAGTTGGTGACCTTGATAAAATCCGCCTCGAGACCCAGCCCGGCAACCGCCTGCCGGGCGACCGCCTCGACCTTCTTACAGTTCGCACAACCTGAACCAAGAACTTTGATGGTCAGCACATTATTCTCCATAAGGCAAGAGCCAGTCCTTGTCAGCCAAGAAGCTGCGATTCAACTAGCCGAAGTCGGTTGCCGGCCGACCAGCTTTTGAGCATTGCGTCGATTCACTAGGAATAGCCCGATCGCCAGCAAGCCCAGGAACACCGCCAGGTAGAGCGCCACGAGCCAGATGCTAGCCCCGTCGACCCACGAGCCATAGATCAGGCCGGCAAGGGTGCTGAACAGCGCTACCCAGCCTACGTACGTCCAGGCCTTGAGCCGACCGATGATGGCGGAGACAATCAGGATGCTCTGCAGGCTCAGCTCGGGGTCGGCCATCAAGTACGCAAGGAGCGGGCCACGATGCATGCCGAGGCTCAGGAACATCTGGGCGATGGGCACTTCGACCAGCGTGGGGAAGTACATAAAGACACCAAACACGACGCCCGCCAGAGCACCCGGGAGGGTGTTCTTCCCCGCGAGAGTTTCGATCCATTCGGGTCGAAGGATGACGCGGATGACGCCGACAGCGAAAACGCCCACCACCAGCAGGGGAAAGATCTGCTTGACGAAGCGCCACGATTCCCACAGGAAATCGCGCAATTCGTCCAGCGAGAGATGGCTGCGACCGATATGGAACAGCACGCTCAGGGCGACCAGCACCCCGACGAACTTGCCCGTCAGGGCGATTTGCAGGCCGGCGGGGGTCGCCTGCATCCCGAGGGCCGCCACCAGCAGGGTCAGCGCCACCAACCCCAGTGACACCCACGTCCAGCGGTTGAAACCTTCATGGATACTTTCTAACCCTTTCCACGACCCTAGCCCGATGCAGACCAGCAGGACGATCAGGATCACGCCCTGCACGGTCACGCCCTCCTCCCCCCTGGAGGCGTCGTGTGGGACTAACCCATCCAACCCCATCTGGAGACGTTCCACGCCCGGGATGGCAATCGTGGCCTGGGCGTACGAGCCGGTCAGGAAGTCGAGCTTGAGCGTCCCCGAAAGCAGCAGCGCCACCAGCACCAGCAGAAAGATCAGCGCTGCGCGGCGCATGCCCTTGCCGCTCTGGGCGGCGAACAGCGCGTCGGTGGCCTTGTCGTGCGCTACGTCTTCCTTGCGGAAGATGAGCGCCATGATCATTCCGATCCCGATCCCGAAAGCGAGCGAGAGAAACAGGCGTGCAAAGGCCAGGTCGGCGCCGATCACCCCACCGGTATAGACCAGGGCGAGGATATTGGCCGCCGGCGCGAAGAAGAGGAAGGTGATGGCCGGGCCCAGTCCGGCGCCCTTCTTATAAATCCCGGCGAACAGCGGCACGACCGTGCACGAGCAGACCGCCAGCACCGATCCGGCCAGTGCCGCGGCCGGGTATGAGACGAATCTAGGCGTGTTGCGACCCAGGAAGCGCGTGACGGACTCTTTGGGGATGAGCGCCGTCATCGCGCCGGCGATGTAGAAGGCCGGGACGAGACACAGCAGCACGTGCGCCGCCAGATAGGCTGCCAGATTTCCTAATCCCCCCTGAAGCAGTCTCACAACTAAACCGGCGACATCCATGGGTTCCCTCCAAGGTGAGGATGGTGGTCCTCTACCACAGGCCCTCGACGGCCCGACAGGCAGCTTCTCGCCCCCAAGACGTGCACAGCCCGCCGACAGCCAACTGCATCCACGGCCACGAATGTAGAGGCGCGAAAGGAGGGCAGTCCTCTATCCACGAACCGCATCTCCGTGACACGCCAGGCCGGTCGCCGTCTGGCTGGCGGGACGACTACAGGGTTGCCCGCAGCCACTCTCCGATCTCCCGGATTATGGGAACCCATCCCGTGCAAACCAACTTCCCATCGATCAGCAAGCCTGGAGGCGTCAAGAGACCGCATAGAATGACCCGATCCACCTCTTCGATACTTGTCGGTCGTGACTCTCAGCCCGGACGGTCTCACTCCGAGATTCCCTGCGGAGTGCCTCGGAAGCATCGCACTGCATCTGCATCCGGGACCGGGCATGTTCAGGGTGACCATCCCAGCACTTTATCAAGGACAAGGATCGCGTGATGCGCCGGCTAGACGGCGGCAGTCCTTTCGAGGGACAGGCACTTGGGGCAGGTGCACGAGGCAACAGGAATGCTGCCCTGCAAATGGAAGGCAAGCCTCTGACCCCTGCGCCGGGCGTACTCAATGGCGGACCTCCGGCTCGTCTCCAGCAGAGGGAGCACCGAATCGTCAGCAAGCATGTAGAAGACATTCAGCCCCTCTCGCCGAGTGGAGACCAGGCCCGCCTCGCGAAGCCGTGTGAGCTGTTGCGAGATGTAGGCCTGCCGCTGTCCCAGCAGGCTCTCCATGTGGCAAACGCACGCCTCCCGCTCACTCGCCAGGACTTCCAGGATTCGCAGGCGGACGGGGTGGCTGAGCGCCCTCAGGAGATCCGCAGCCTGCCTGTAACCGTCCATAGGAAGACCCTCCCTCACTGGGCTGCAATCTATATTCGCTATGTAGAATACACCATCGGCCCTTCCCCACCCAGTGCTGAATGTCACCCTGGAGGGCCGATCATCCTCAGTTGGCCTGCCCCCTTCTTCTCGAGAAGGCAAGAGGACGGGTCGCCCCTCGCCACGCATGTGTCCGCACGCGGGTCCCGGGTCACCAAACCCTGCGCGGGTGGCTCGGACCTGAATCGTCTGCCAGTTTGCGCCTTGTCAAGTGCTTTGAATTGCTGTGTGCTTCCACGGCTGGCGTGTCCCGCGGTCCTCGCCTCAGTGAAACGGTGCCAGCCGGAGGGGTTGCGGTTCCGCCACAAGAAGGGCCTGCGGATCAACGAGCTTGTCTATCGATTCCTCGCTGAAGTATCTCCTGCCTACCCCCTCCTCATCTGCGATCTCTACTAGCGCCCCACCGACCAGGCGGATAACGGAGGTCTCATCGGGAAACGCCTCACCCAGTTGGTGCGGCGCCTGATCTCCTTGTTGCGCCGGTCCAGGGGGTTGGTGGAGTAGATGAGGGTCCAATGTTCGGCGGCCTTCGACCAACGCTCCCGTCTTGCCGGGACCACTTGAGCCAACTGCTAGCCAGTGGCCTGCCGCGTGGGCTGTCCGAAGATCGCTCGCCGTCCCGCTGCCACCGCCAACTTTGCGCCGTGCTCTGAAGCGACGAGGTCCACCACCTCCTCAACGGCCTGGCCGAAACACACCTACTCATGACAAAGCGCCTCTACGCCCGCGGCCTAACCCTGATGGAAAGCCTGCGCCTGCGCGTCAAGCACGTCGCCCTGTTTCTCCGCCGAATCACCATGCGCGACGGGATGGGACCCAAGGAGCGCGTGACCATCCTGCCCGAAAACCTCGTCCCCGCGCTCACCGACCATCTGCCTCACGTACGCGCCCTTCACGAAACTGACCCGGCACGCAGCCTGGGAGCATTCTCCCTCCCTCACGCCGTAATACTGAAGGCCTTCTCCGCCCTTCACGATTGGCCTTGGCAATTCGCGTTCCCAGCCCGCCCCTGCTCTCGTGCTCCCCTTTCTCTGAGACCGAGCTACGTGACTCTCGGCGGCCGCCATATCAGCCGGTCCGCCACTCCCGTAACTTCTCTATGCGCGAGTGTCAGGTACATTGGCATCAATGCACGGCGTCTATGAGCCTGTTGCACAGACACCATGTCGGCAATAGTAGTGGGGCACCATCCCAAACAGTGGCCCATTACTTGGGGACAGGTGGGGCAGCAGTTCCGCATATTGTCATTTCCGCCAGGCAGCCGAGAATCAGCAGACCCTTATACGGAATCCGGCCAAAGGCGAGTAAGGGTCTGAATCGCCGCTGCCGGGTCCTGCAAGATCCTCATTCGCGGGTTCCCTGGCCTGCGGCTAGGGCAGGCAAATCCCGCCATCGCCTCCTGAATAGGGGTCGTCGAACGAGGGCGTGTAAGGGTCTCTGGAAATGAGGGGGACCCTCACACGCCTTTTTTTAATTCCGCATAGGGGACATGGGAGATCTCAGTTGGCGGCCCTCTGGGGTGGCCTAGAAAGACTGCCAGGCTCGCCAGGAGAAGATCAGATCAACCGGTCCCCCTCACCCTCGGTCGCATCCCGCCGAAAGTGGCAGCCGCGACTCTGGCGGTTGTGGCGGGCCGCCTGGGCCACGATCAGCGCTGCTTCCACGGCGTTGCGCAAACCGATCAGACCATCGCTGAGCTTCGTCGCCCGGTAGAAGGTCTCGATCTCGTTCCACAAGTGCCGAAGCTCCCGGATCGCCCTGGACAATCCTTCGTAGCTTCGCGCCAGCCCGACGTAGTGCCACATGATGCTCTGAATGGTCTGCATGTCGCCCTGGATCAGCGCCGGATCCGACTCGGCCACCAGCCCCGTCTCGTCCCAGCGAGGGATCTCGTCGGCGGGTGCCGGGCGGTCGATCTCCCCGCGACGAAACCGCTCCTCCAGACGCTGCGCCGCCCGGCTCCCCCAGACAAGCCCCTCCAGGAGCGAGGTGGATGCCAGGCGGTTGGCCCCGTGCAGTCCGGTGCAGCTCACCTCGCCGACCGCATACAGGTTCTGGATGCTCGAGCGGCCCCACTCGTCCACCAGCACGCCACCACAGAAGTAGTGCGCCGCAGGAACGACCGGCACCGGTTCCCGCGAGACATCGAATCCGGCCTGCAGGCAGCGTTCATAGATGGTCGGGAATCGCGCCCGAATGGCCTCGGAGGGCATCGAGGAGGCCAGGTCGATCAGCACGTGCGAATATCCATGGGTCTCCATCTCCAGATGGATGGCACGGGCCACGATGTCACGCGGGGCGAGGTCCTTCCACTCCGGCGCGTAGTCTTCCATGAACGGCCGCCCGTCCGGGGTGAGCAGCCGGCCGCCCTCCCCCCTCAGGGCCTCACTGATCAGGAACCCCTCGGCCCCCGGCGCGGCCAAAGCCGTGGGATGAAACTGCACATACTCGGCGTTGGCGATGCGAGCGCCGGCGCGCTGCGCCATGGCCAGGCCATCCCCTCGGGCGCCCGGCGCGTTGGTCGTGCTGCGATAGATCCGCCCAAGGCCGCCGGTGGCGAGGATCGTGGCCGCGGCGATGAAGCGATGGACGGTCTGCTCCTGGCGATCGAACGCGTAGGCGCCGTGGCACGAGATCGGCCGATAGGCCGCCAGCGGATCGCGGCTGTGGTGGGGGAACGTGACAAGGTCGATGGCCGTGGCATTGGTCAACAGCCGGACATTGGGGCTGGCCTGCAATCGGGCGATCAGAGCGGCAGCGATCGCCCGGCCCGTGGTATCGCCCACATGCAGGATGCGGCGGTGCGAGTGGGCCGCTTCGTTGCCCCAGGCCAGTCCGCCATCGGGCGCGCGGTCGAATTCCACCCCGGCGGCCCGGACGAGGACCTCTTCCACCATCCGAGGCCCTTCCTCGGCGAGGAGTTGCGCCGCCGCCGGTGAGCTGGCCCCGGCGCCCGCAGCCAGGATGTCGGCGACCAGGCTCCCCGGATCGTCGCCCGGCCCTCGCGAGACGATCCCGCCCTGGGCATAGCGCGTGTTTGATTCCTCGGGATCGGGGTCACGCGTGACGAGCACGATGTCGCGCTCCGGGTTGCGCGCCAGCTGTAGCGCCGCCGTCGCGCCGGCAATGCCGGTCCCAATGATCAGCACGTCGGTCTGGATCAGGGGGAGTCCCTCCTCAGTCCTTCTGTCCCACGGCCAGCATTCGCTCGACCGCCCTCGACGCCCGCAGGCGCACGTCCTCCGGGACATCGATGACATACCGGCCCTGCTCGAGCGAGGCCAGGGTGTCCTCCAGCGTGATCTGGTTCATGTGCGGGCAGCGGACGCTGCACAGCCGCAGCATCTCTTTCTGCGGATTGGCCGCGGCGATGTTGTCGCCCATGGCGCACTCGGTCAGCAACAGGTACCGGGGCCCGGAGGTGCGCTCCACGTAATCGATCATGGCCGACGTGCTCCCCGAGAAGTCCGATGCCGCCACGACCTCGGGCGGGCACTCCGGGTGGGCCAGGACCACGACATCGGGATACTCCTCCCGGATGGCGACGACGTCCCCGACGGTGAACTTCTCGTGCACCTCGCACCGGCCATGCCATCCGATCAGTTGAACATCGCGCTCGTCGAGGGTCTTTCCGGGCGGCATGAGGCTGGGGAAGAGGACGTGTTTCCCCGTCTCCCGCGCCACGTTGCGGGCCAGGTATTCATCGGGAAGGAAGATCACGGTGGGCGCGTGCAGCGATTCGACCACTGCCGCGGCGTTGCTCGACGTGCAGCAGATGTCCGACTCGGCCTTGACCTCGGCATAGGTGTTCACATAGCTCACCACCGGGACGCCCGGGAAACGCCGCTTCAGGGCCCGCACGTCCTCGGCAGTGATGCTCGCCGCCAGCGAGCAGCCGGCCTTCTCCGATGGGAGCAACACGGTCTTCTGCGGGTTGAGGATCTTCGCCGTCTCCGCCATGAATCGGACCCCGCAGAAGACGATCGTCCCCTTGTCGGTCGTGGCGGCTTTGCGGCTGAGCTCCAGCGAGTCGCCCACGTAATCCGGGATCGTGTGATAGAGCGCTGGTTCCATGTAGTTGTGGCCGAGGATGACGGCGTCCTTCTCCCGCTTGAGCTCGAGGATGCGCGCCGCCAGCTCGGCCTTGTAGCGCAGCTCGGCGTCGGGAGCGTGGCCCCCGAGCATCGCCGCTAGCTTCGCGTGGATCTCCTCGACAGAACCATTCCCGGTCACCGTACACCTCGGCTGTGCGGGGCTCCCCGCTCTGCATTCCCCTCTGGGGCAGGCTCGCGGATCAGCTCCAGGCTCACATCAAACACCCTCGCCGAATGCGTGAGGGCCCCCACGGAAATGTCGTCGACGCCCGTCTGCGCGATCTTGCGGACGTTGTCCAGGCTCACGTTGCCCGAAGCCTCGAGCCGGGCCCTGCCGCGGTTGATGGCCACGGCCTTCTTCATCGCCGGCGGGCTCATGTTGTCCAGCAGGATCCGCCGAGCACCGGCGTCCAGTGCCTCACGCACTTCCTCGAGAGTGCGCACCTCGACCTCGATCTCCAGCCCGCTGCCGGCGGCTTGCGCGCGCCGCACGGCTTCCCCAAGCGAGCCGGCGAAGTCGATGTGGTTGTCCTTGATCAGGATCATGTCATGCAAGCCCAACCGGTGGTTCACTCCCCCACCCCGCCGCACGGCCAGCTTGTCGAAAGCGCGCAGCCCCGGAGCCGTCTTGCGTGTGTCGAGGATCCTGGCAGGGGTGCCTGCCACCGCATCGACGAATTGACGGGTGAGGGTGGCAATGCCGGACATGCGCCCGAGGAAGTTCAACGCCGTGCGCTCCGCCGATAGGATCGCCCTGGCCGGGCCGCCGATCTCGGCCAGGACCTGGCCGGAGGAGACCCGGCTCCCCTCGGGGACCAGGGCCTTGAAACTCACGCCCCGGTCGAGCTCAAGGAAGACGGCCTCGGCGACATCCAGCCCGGCGACAATCCCGTCCTGCTTGGCGACCAGACGGGCGTGAGCGTGGGCGTCATCCGGGACGATGCTCGCGGTGGTGATATCCCCCGCGCCAAGGTCCTCCTCCAGCGCCAGCCTGATATGAGCGTGAAGGTCCTCCGGCAACATCGGGAACACCTCAGGAGGGCAGCGGCCTGGTGAGCGGGAGGGAACTGAGACGGGAGAGCTGGCGCCTCTCAACGTGCCTCCTGAGACACCCACGGTCATCCACCCGAACCGCGCCCGCGTCACCGGCCGAATGCGTCGGCTATGTGACAACCGTCAAATCAGCCTGCCGGTTGTGATTCTAACCCATCTCTTGGATCTCCCGCAGCGTTCCGCTCCTGGGGCACTGGCTTCCATCGATGGGCGACGGCCGACGGTTCGCCCCGTCCGTGGAACCTGATTGGCTCCAACCAGATCATGACAGGCAAACGGTCTGCGACGAGTTGTCGGGCCCCTCGTCAGCTGCGCTGCAATCTGCGACACACATCACGAATTGACATCGAAACGACATCTCCACGTGCCGGGAAGTGCTGACTCGCCGTGCGGTACGTGATAGGCCAGGCCGCGACCAGCCGCCATGAACCCGGAACTGCGTCTGTCGCCTCGTCTTGAAGGACGGTCTTGGAATGGCGAGGCGCCAGGAAACATGAGGCCCTTAGACGGAAACCGGGGAAAGACGGCCAAGGGTGGTATCCGCCCCAGCCGGTCCTGCAAAACCCCCACCGTGGGTTCGATTCCCACCGTCGCCTCTGAGTCAATGCCAGGCAACACGTGCAGATGCACTGCCGGCACCTTCTCGCGGAAGGTTACCGTCGAGTATTCCAGCAGGATCCCGGCGAGACGCCCCGCCCGTCAATCCGCACCCAGCTGCTTCGCACGCGCTGAAGACCAGATGGCTTCTCATACACCCGGGAGCCCCCTCAGACCGCAACATCTTCGTCGTCGGGGTGCCTCAGGTCGCGAGTTCGACCCATAGCGCCGCGTGATCTGAGGCTGCGTCCTCCCTGCCCCTGTTGGTCGGAAGGTGCAGGAAGAGCATTCCCGTCTTCGCTCCCCAGACACCGCGCCGTTCGATGCCGGGTCTACCACCTCAGCCAAGAGCTTTGGAGGCATGAGGATGTAGTCCAGCTTTCCTGAGGCCGTTCCGTTGCCCTATGACATGCACAGGCTCCTGCATCTGACAGCAGCCTGACGCTTTCTCTCGCTGGCGTACGGGCCTTTCACCGCCTGGGCAGGAGGCGAAGGCGAATTGCACATTCGGCGGGTGCCCGGCACATGCCACCATCCAGCGCGCCGACGAGCAGCATGCTCACTCTGGGGACGAGTCCGCCTGGGCAGGGCGCTTCAACCAGCTGGGCAGGCCGGCGATCATCAGAAGGACTTCGTCGGCCGTCTGCGCCAATCGCTGGTTGGCCCAGCCCAGCATGTCCCGATACACCCGGCCGAGCGGCGTCTCCGGCACGATCCCCATCCCGACTTCGTTCGAGACGATGATCCACCGTGCGGCGCTTCGCTCGTAAGCCACAAGGAGGCCGTCGATCTCACTTCCCAGGGCCGCACACGCCCGTGGAGAGGTGATGGGCTCGGGCAGGTCGATCAGCGTGCGCCCGGCGAGCATCGTCATGCAATCCAGCAGGATGACCTCGGGCGCAGGCGAGACACCCTCGATGGATGGCCCAACGTTACGCTGGACCTCCAACGTGTGCCAGCTCGCCGGCCGAACGGCGCGATGCACCTGGATGCGAGCAGCCATCTCTTCGTCGCTCGGCTCGGCCGTCGCCACGAAAAGGACGTGCCCGCCAGCATCGGCGGCCCGTTGCTGAGCGTACGCGCTCTTCCCGCTTCGCACCCCCCCGAGCACAAGGGTCAGACTTCTTCCCATGGCTCCTCCAGCACCTCAAGGACGGCGTGATACGAACTCCAGAAGTCGTCCTGGTCGAAGACCTCCAGAGTGACGACCCCGCCGAACGCGTTCTGCAGCAACCAATGGAGTACGCGCCGAAGTTCGCCTGGCGGGAGGCAGGCCAGCGATTGGTGGTCCCGCTGGGCGACGCCGTGCAGGTGGACCAGCCGCAATCGGGACCGATCCTGCACCAGTTGCGGTATCGGATCTTCCCCCGCGACCCAAAGGTGTCCGACGTCGACGCAGCGACTGGCGGGGGCGAGGGCCAACACCGCGGCCATGCCTGCCTGAGTCTCGCCGGAGTTCTCAACGGCAAGCCGATCCAGCCCGCCCGCCAGGGCACCCAGGCGGGCGAGAGCCGACGCTGCACGCTCGACCCATTCCGCCAGACCTGGAGCGGGCGCAGATCCCAGATGGGCGACGTAAGCGAAAGGGTCGAGAAAGCGCGTCGCTTCGATGACCCTCTCGCTCCGGACGAGC
>Ga0315291_10000281_pt1 | contig 65645 bp, 76 predicted proteins | sample YL17G12_20_MG_FD_203070 | JGI IMG/M metagenome (GOLD analysis project Ga0315291, IMG submission 203070) | Sediment microbial communities from Yellowstone Lake, YNP, Wyoming, USA - YL17G12_20 | ecosystem: Environmental > Aquatic > Freshwater > Lake > Sediment | place: USA: Wyoming | collected... | reverse complement strand
GGTGACGAATTCTTGAAGTTCCTCTGCTCTCTTGGATCCGAAGATTTCTTTTGCGAATTCTTTCTTGGTCAGTGCGAAGTTGACAGCCAGTTCCAAGCCCAATGGCTTGGTGCAGAGTATTAGGTCACCCGGCTTGGCCTTTCCGGGAGTTATAAGTTTGTCTTTGCTCATGATTCCGTAGGCTGTGCAGACTCCTATCTCAGTTGTCAGTCCTTGATAGGAGCCTGTGTGTCCTGTTATTATCGTCATCCCAATCTCGTCAGCGGCTCTGCACGCCTGTTTCATGATTTTCAAGAAGGTGTCAGGAGTTGTCGTGGGCGGACCAAGAAGGTTTATTGCACAATACTGTGGTTTTGCCCCAAACAAGGCAACATCGGAAGCCGCGTAGTGTATCAGAAGCCACCCGAACCATTCTTTAGGTACGCCGATGCAAGGATCGGTTGAGACGACCAAATACTTATCATCGATCATGTGAACGCCAGAGTCAAACCCCGCCAAAGGAGGAACGACAACGGTCGGGTCGTTCCTGATGCAATCTAACAATCTCTTCAAATTCTCTGTTGACAGTTTTCCCATGTCGATATCCCGTTTTGCATGCTCAGAAGCGGTATTCGAGTGTTCCTTTCTTGACTAGCGCGAAAAGCAGTATGGCACTTACGACGAATTCTACTGAAAGAAAGCTACCGTTGTAGACGGCGGGCCAGAGCCACAGGCCATATTCTGCAGGAAATGCATAGATGTTTGCCCAGACGAACACTCCTACAAAATAGTGTATCCAGAATCTGATGAAGACGGCCAAACCTGCTCCGGTGACAGCGAAGACCGCTGACTTTTTGTGAAACATTCCGGTTAATCCAATGACTCCAAAGGCTATGGGATATTCTAGGATGGCTTGTAATGGAGTAGCTATTATGTTGGCTGCGCCAAGAAGAACCATGTCTTCGAAGAGCGCCAGAACCCCGAAAATTGTTCCTATTATGAGCCCGACTCGTATTCCTCGACGTAGCGAAAGCCACATCACAGGAACCATGCTGCCCAGAGTAATTGATCCTCCGAAAGGAAGCGTGAAAGGACGGACAGCGTATAGAACAGCAGAAAGTGCAGCAAATACTGCTATTTCAACAAGTATTTTGGTCTTCGAACTATTCTCACTTTTGTTCATGGTTTTCTCCCTCCGCCAGTATTATCTGGTTCAGGTTCCTTGGGTCGACGGCGGTTTCAGCCGTCCTCTCAGCCGGGTCATGTTCCCAGCTCCCCTAAACCTTGAGGATAACTGTTATCTATTGGTATAAGTAGTTTGTGTCTTGTGTGGTTTTGTTTGTCTTCGTGGGGTTTGTTGAATAAAAACTTTTGAAAATTAGCATTAGAATATTAGAAAGTGATTTTTGAAAAAGGTGAATCTGGGAACCAGCTGTTAAAAAAGCTTGCAATGCAGATTCCGCAAACTTGTCGGTTGGTGCCTTTTTCTCTTGTGAATCAAGGTTCTGGTAACTCTACGGGTGATTGTTGTGCCTGTTAACTGTCGGGTGATGCTTTGCCATCATTTCGCTTATCACATTTTTTGCCATGGTCTGAGACTGGTTCTTCATCGTGCCAAAAATCGACAGATAATGGCTTTGTGACGCAGCTTCTGCGTGTTAACATTCATAGTTCTGCGAAGCTCAGCCACCCGACGGGATACCCTCTTTTTAACAGTAAGACGACCTCGCAAAAAGATGCCCCTACCCCCCTCCCCTAAACATCGAAGAATGTTGCCTTGAACGGGAAAGGTCTCTCTATCATACAAGCCGCGACAAGAACTCCCTCACGGCCTCATCGCTGCCCACAAACCGCTTGACATCCTCCCCACCAACGCCATAATCGAGACGCGGCTCATTCCACTTCATGCAGCATCAAAATACAAAGAAAACACCTCACATACTATAAGCATTTGCCTCCGATACCCTAGAGGCCATGTGGCTTTTCGCGGGAGTACGTGATGTATTCTCTATAGCGGAAGGCTTATGCAGTCTTAGAGGCTATCAGCGCGCTTTCAAGTGAACAGGAAACTGACTTCGTCAGGATAGGACACTGCATCTTAAGAGTCTGACTATTTCTCCCTTCAAATCGGAATAATCGATGTAAGGACGCATATTGACTTTAGACTTGTCGAGATACTCCATAAGCATAGAAGAAAGTCTTACACCATCTCTCCTCAGAAACCACACTTTATCAGCGTATCCTTTGAAAATGGCGTGCATTAACTCCACATATTCTCCCCCGCGAGTCTCTTCCCTATCTCTTATGAGTAAGAGAGTCTTCGCAGCCAGCATCATAAAATCAAATTTCTGAAGCACTGATTCTTTGTCTCTCTTTAGCGTAACTCCATACTTCTTTTTGAGAAAATCGTAGACAGTGTCACCCAAATCACCTTTCAGATCTACGTCAAAAACGTCTTCCAATTCTTGGGGATGCCTGAATATGAAAAGGGTAGCCTTGCCGTTATGGGTTAATTCAGCAATTACCTGGAGTTGCTCAGAAAAATATAACTCCACATCTTCAAGCATGAAAGAGGAGAGATACTCACCAGAAAAATTCATTTCAATTGTCCCTTTGATGTCATCCAGATATTTCTTAGTCTGCGAGTCATAGCTTCCTAACAAGAGGACAAAGGCCATGGGCCCGAGGTTAGCCATCGATATCTCCTGTTTGAATTTGGTACGTTTCTCAAAACCTTCCCGCAATACTAGTCTCAGGTCTATTTACTCTCGGGCATTTTGATGCTTACAAGTTTCAGATTTTTGTCGAATTTGGCTTCCACAGTACCTTTCTTTTTGACTATACTACTCAGAAATGGAGTGATGCTGAAAGTACCCTTCACAGAATAGGTTTCGTTGCCCACAGTGAGTTCACTTATTTCTACAGATGTTGACATGTAAGTTTCGTTAAGTGCTGCTGCGATTTCACGTAGTAAAGCATATCTGATGTCACTTGTCGAATGCCGAATGCTCATTTAGAAAGCTCCTTTTTTGCCACCTTAATTGCGTCTTTCCCAAGCATCAGCTCTACTTCTGGCAGTTTGCCCTCAACGATTCTGTAACGAGGCTGACTACCGACCTCTATTTTCTCTAGAACCCCAGCTTCTATTAACCTACTTAGATGGAAGTTTAGAGTGTTGGGATTCACATCACCAAGAAGCTTACTTGAGACTCCAAGTAGCTCAGCCCATCCGATTTCCTGTCTCGTGATTATCAATAATGTTATTAAGTGCCTTAATGGATGACTGAACAGTTCAAATTTTTTGCTCTTTTCTAAGATGAGTTCCCCTATGCTCATTGTTTTCACCTTATAATCTTAACGCATGGCCCAAATATATAGTTAACTGTAGTTAACTTCATATTCGGAGAACTAGCGAGCTTATGAAAATGGTAATACCCCCAGAAGCTTAAGCTTCTGGAGTATGTAGTCTAATATGTTCCTGCTTGGGCCTGTCTGCATCTCGTACTAATCCCACGACTTGTTGTTGGGCTTGGGCAGAGACTTTGCCTTTTCTCTTCAATGCGCCTCTTTTTCTGCTTGTCCTCGCCTTTCCGCCATGAACTGAGCCAGTATTTATTAGGCAGGCAGAAATAGGGCTTTTTAGGGACTAGTATGATGCAGAACGTAAATACAGAAGAGGTTCCAACCTCGCATTTCCAGCTTTCGACCTTGATAGATAGAGTGAGTGAATGGGCAGGGGGAAGTTCTGGCCACACGTTAGGCCACTGATCTGGGACAAGGCCATACAGATGTTCATGGAAGAACAAATGAGAACGATGGGCGAAGACTGGAAGGCCACGACGCCGGAGAGAAAAGAACTAAGAGAATCAGGCCTATTCCAAGAGGCCAAAGTCCTCGTTCTCCGCGAATTGTACCGCGCAAGCAAAGGCCTCCAAACGATCGGAGAGGAGGAGCAGGAGCATGGTTTTGTTTAAGAGGGTTCACCTGCAGCTGGTCCTCGAAGGAAGGAAGACGCAGACCCGAAGGACCCATAGGCACATGTGGAAAGTCGGCAGAGCCTACGCCATTCGTGATAGATGGTTCACAAAACCACAAGGCCACATACTAGTCACACATAGGTTCAAGCAGCGCTTGGGAGACATCTCCCTAGAAGACGTGGAAAAAGAAGGATACAAGAGCATAGAGGAATACAAGAAGGCATGGATAGAAATCTACGGCGCTTGGAACCCAGAAACAGTCGTGACCATCTATGAGTTCAAACTCCAACAAGGCAGTCAGTGCACGCCAAAACTTAAATATGAGCGCAAGAGCGTGTGATCTTGAGCCCAATGAGCGAGTTCATCTACACAACCCTTTCTGGGATCGTGGCAGGCCTGGCAGTCTTATTAGTAGACAGACTATGGCCGAGGGATTCCGAAGAGGAAAATGAGAAAAAAAATATTGCAGGTTTTCTATATAAAAGTTGTAGAACTATTAATAAAGAGCAAGTTCTTAGATAGAGAGGCTCTATTTCGATTTGAGGCAGTATGAACGCCGCGCCGAGTATGAGGTCCAAAAGCGTATCGACTTGTTAGCTGAACTTATGGCACGCGCACATCTTACTCTCGATTTGGATACAATCAATCTCGCAGTAAGCTTCAGTAGAGACATCATACCTAGACTTCGTTATGTTCACTACTCAGAGCTTGCAGCGGCTCTCATTTACCATGCCGCCAGATACATGAGATACGTAGTGACTTGGGAGATGATTTTGGAAGTTTGGGCGAGATTCAAGAATAGGAGTGAAAGAGCCAAGTACGGGACTGATCTATCTCGCAGACGCGTTTTCCATGAGTATCGGCAAATCACAGAACTCGGGTTGTTACCGCTCTTGGATTTTGAAGTGGTGAACGAGAACGCACTGAAACTTGCAGGTAATGGACTACGTTTGCCAGATCAAATCTACAGACTTGCAGCACAATACTTGACGATATTTAGAGGAGTGAAAAGGAGGCGCTTTGGACTTGCCTCTATAGTAGCAGCTATCTACTTGGCCGCCAAAGAAAAAGAGAAAATGCTGAAGAGACCCATTACTGTGAGTGAAATTCTTCGCTCAAACGAAGTCTTCACTTACGTTTCAAATAACGCAGTCTCATCCAATATCCAAAGAATGCAGCGAATAGTACACTTTTGGGTCATCCTAAACAAGTACAAGTCACAACTCAAGAATGATCAACACGCGGAGACATTGTAGCCCACGCCAAGGTCATGGTTCTGGAACCAGAATAGATACACCTTCTCTTGCAGCAGAAAACCACAAGCCTTAATCAGCCTAGCAAGTTGCCCCACACTAGCCTTCTTGACACAGGCCTCGTAATCCGTTGCGTGCCCGAAAGGCACGTCGCTGAAGAACTCCTTCAGGAAACGGCCATGCTTGTGCCTGATGAAGCCAGCGCGAACGATACCAAGCTTCTTTTTCCCCATGGCCTTCAGCAGTTGCTCCACGTGGCCCACGCTCCCGAATAGACTGCGGTCCAAGCCAACAGACTCCAGCACCTGCCTAGCCGGAACCTGCACCGCCACCTTTCGCATGCCAGCCCTCTCCGCGAACGGGTTATACTTGGCCATGACGGCTGACATCTCCACGTAATCAGTGCCGGCAAGCGGAAGAGTCTCCCCAACCAGCTTCGCGCCAAGCCCCACAGTGCGGTACTTGGAGACGAGTCAGAACCCACGAAACCATCAACCTTGTTAACCAAGACACCGTGAGCCAAACGCCTCCTCCCCCCACGCAAACCAATCACCAAGAAGCAGAGAAGACGACAAATAAATGTAACAATAACGTTAAATCTCGGTATATTGTTTTTCCTAAGGTTCAGACAGATTTAGGGTGTGTACTTCATGAAGCAAGCGTTGCCCAAGGAGTTTAACATACTTGAGATGGAGGAGAGATGGCAGAGTAAATGGGAGGAGATGGGCACTTACCGTTTTGACTGGAATGATTCAAAACGTCCCGCTTTCAGCATTGACACTCCGCCGCCTTACACTTCGGGCGAGTTTCACATAGGACTTGTTCTCAACTGGACATACTTTGACGTAGTGGCCAGATACAAACGTATGAGAGGCTATAATGTGCATTTTCCGCAAGGATGGGATTGTCACGGTTTACCAATCGAGGTGGAAGTTGAGAAAACGAACAAGATTAGGAAAACGGACGTGCAGCCTGATCAGTTTCGGAAGCTCTGCATGCAGCTTGCTGGCAAGAACATCGAGGGAATGAAGAAGTCTATAACGCGTCTCGGATGCTCGATTGATTGGTCTACAGAATACAAGACGATGAACCCTGACTATTGGAGACGTACCCAACTCTCCTACATTCTCTTGTATAACAAAGGCTTCATTTATCGTGGAAAGCATCCTGTCAACTGGTGTCCAAGATGCGAGACAGCCATAGCTGACGCAGAAGTTGAACACGACACCAGAAACACCGAGCTACACTACATCAGATTCAAGCTTGAGGAAGGCGGTTTTCTTGAGATCGCAACATCACGACCAGAACTGATTCCAGCCTGCGTGACTGTTGCTGTAAACCCTGACGACGAACGATATGCGAAATACGTTGGAAAGAACATTCAAGTTCCAACAACTGACAGAATGGTGAAGGTCATAGCTGACGACATGGTGGATCCAAAGTTTGGCACGGGCGTCGTAATGATCTGCACATATGGGGACAAAGCTGACGTTAAGACTGTGATAAAGCACAATTTGCCAGTCATAATGTGTATTGACGACAAGGGAAGAATGACTCAGAACGCAGGAAAATATGTGGGCATGAAAAGCGAAGAAGCAAAAAAAGCCATACTGGCAGATTTGAAAAACCAAGCGCTAGCTGACAGGGCTGAACCGTTATCTCAAGAAGTCAGTCTATGCTGGAGATGTCACACGCCGATTGAGATTCTTGAGAGAGAACAATGGTTTATGAAGACACGAATACTCACGGATGACGTTGAAAAGAACGCGCTTGAAATCACGTGGTATCCAGACTACATGAAGCACCGCTTGATAGATTGGGCAAAATCGCTTGAATGGGACTGGGTTATTTCGCGACAAAGAGTGTTTGCCACACCCATACCGATCTGGTACTGCAACAACTGCAACGAGATTATTCTCGCAAAGCCTGAGTGGGTTCCCATAGATCCCCGCACAGAGAAGCCGAAGATCGCCAAATGTCCAAAATGCGGTTCCAGAGACTTCAGACCTGAACGGGACGTCTTGGACACGTGGTTCGACTCGTCCATAACATGTGCAGTTCACGCAGGATGGCCAGACAGGAAGGATTGGCATCGCCTATTCCCAGCCAGCATGCATCCTTCTGGCGTGGACATCATTCGCACTTGGGCGTACTATTTGATGGTTAGGCACTTGGCTCTGTTCAACGAGAAACCTTACCAGAGTTGCTTGATCAATGGCATGGTCTTAGGCACAGATGGACGTGAAATGCACAAGCATCTCGGTAACTACGTAGCATCACTGGAGGTCATGTCAAAATACGGCGCTGACGCGACGCGGCAATGGGCAACAGCAGGCGGAGCTACTGGTTCCGACATACCCTTCCGTTGGCCTGACGTTGAATACGGCTGGCGGTTCCTGATCAAGCTTTGGAACGCATCAAGATTCGTAAATGACTTAATCGCAGATTTTGAAATGAACGACAAAAGCGAGTATGCGTTGCAGCCTTTGGATAAGTGGATTCTCAGCAAGGCTGAAAGGCTGACCAAAAAAGTGACGGACGCCTTGGAACGATGTCAATTCAACATTGTCATAGAAGAGACCCGCAATTTCGCATGGCACGTTTTCTGTGATCGCTACATAGAAGCAGTGAAGGACAGATTGTACAAACCAGAGCATTACGGGGAAGAAAAACGCAAAGCAGCACAATACACGCTGTACACAGTATTGTACAGAATCCTACAGCTGCTGGCGCCTATAACACCCCATGTTACAGAAGAGATCTATCAGATAATGTATGCCGATGACAAAGGCTCCAAAAGCATAAACTTGTCTCCTTGGCCAACCCCGGATGAAAAACTTATCGATGAAGAGATAGAAAAGCATGGCGACCTCATTGTGGCTTTGATAAACGAGATCAGACGTGAAAAATCTGAGAAGCACATGCCGCTGAATACTCCTGTCAAAAGGCTCAAGACCTACGCTGGAAGCAAAGATTTCGCCAAAATAATTGCGGAAGGAAAAGAGGATATTTGCGGCACGTGCAAGATAGAGAATTTTGAGGTTGTATCCCAGAAAGGTGACGGCAGAGAAGTGGCGAATTATAGCGATGTCCACTTTGTCATGGAATGCTAATGTGCTTGCTGGAAGCGATAAAGAGTGAAAGGAATTGGAATCATAGGCTGTGGGGCAATAGGCACACTCATTGCGCAAGCTGTTGAAAACGGAACCATTAGCTGTGACCGCCTGATCTTGTATGATTACGATTCTAAGCGAGTTGAACAACTCAAGAAGTCGTTACACGTTCCAACTACAATTGCCAGAAACGTTGATGAGATGATTGAGGCTGGTCCATCAGTCATTGTGGAGGCGGCATCGCAGCAAGCTGCTAGAGACAACGTGCCAAAAGTGCTGTCAAAGAACATTGACATCGTGGTGATGAGCGTGGGAGCACTCATCGACATGAACATTGAGAGCGACAGGATTCACATACCTTCAGGAGCCATCGGCGGCCTAGACGCTATTTCCAGCGCATCCGTTGTGGGCATTGAAAAGATCGTTTTGACCACAAGAAAGAATTCTGGAGCTTTGGACATGAATAATCGTGAAGAGAAACTGGCATATGAAGGAACTGCAGAAGAGGCTGTCAAGCGTTTTCCGAGAGAAATGAACGTTGCAGCGACTTTGGCTCTCGCCGTGGGACGCGGAAAAGTGCACGTTAGAGTGATTTCAGATCCGAAAGCGGACAAAATCGTGCATGAAATCAAAGTAAAGTGGAAACACGGTGACATGTTCTTCAAGTTCTCCAACAGCCCTCATCCGCAAAACCCAAGGACCAGTGCCCTCGCAGCGTATTCCGCAATAGAACTGATAAAGAAAATACTTGAAAAACGGGCTTAGATGAATCGTTTGATCTCTTCCGTCAACCCGTCATTTCTGTTAGATTAACCGTCATAGATCGCGCGCGCCAAACCAAGACAACAAAGTCTTAAATGCAGGAATGCCCACGGTTCGGAGAGGGACAAAAGTGACCGCCCTTAGAGACTTCCTGCAGACTTGCCTTACGATTATTTTTCCTTTTGCCTACTCATCATTCGTCGTATTGCTGGCCCTTTACCTAAAGCTTGCGTTCGGTGTGGCCGGAATCCTTACGGTTTCTGTAGCAATTGTCCCTGTGATTACTGTGTGGGCCAAGATCATGCATAAACGGGAAGCTCAAAGCTTGCAAGCTCGGACTGAAGGTTTCAAGACAAGCCCAGAGAGACAATCCCAAGCCCTAGAGGAATATGTGAAGCTTGTACAAGACAAGCATGAAGAGGAACCGTAGTTCTGACCCCACTGCGCTTTTTTATTTGCTAGCGCGCGCTAAAACCCGAAACATAAGTCTGGTGTGGATTGAAAATATGAACTTGAGGTTCATAATGCTTTTCTATAGACATGGTTCTTTACACGTTATTGGTGGTGATACAATGCCAAGAATACGACCGTATTTGCGTAGGAAACCCGGAAACGAAAAAAGAACCGTCCACGTAAAGGGTTACATTAGACACAAGGCTTAACCGTCTTGCGGAGTTCAACAGAATTGCCAAACACAAAAGCAACCTCGCGGCACCTTGCACCGCTGAGAATACACACTGATTTTTAGTATGCAACACTGCAAACAAAGAGGTCGGGCGCCCCTAATTTGCTTCTGCTATCTGCGTTTACGATGAGCGAGAAAAGAAGTCATCGCCGATTGCAGCTGACATGAATGGATAGTGCAAACCGAGAAAAATACATAGTGGTGCTCAGTACTCTTTTTCACCTCTATTCACCACTTAACCATGAGTTCCTCTCTTTTCTGCCATTTGTAGGGACATTTGGGGACATTTTCAAGACCCCTGCTTACTTTTTGGAACACAGATTCTCATATCTATCCATTCTAGAATGTGCGCGATATTTGGAGGCCGGGGTCTCCTACGTTTTTGTGCAACTATTCGCTGTTCTTTCATTTTGTGAATCGATCGTTCTTCCATACGTTGGCTGTGTCGCTGTATCCTCTCTTTTCCCAGTAACCCAACTCTTTCTTTGCTGTGAATCTTATGTGCGTAAGCCAGAGTGCACTCTTGTAGGCATACTTATCTGGGACTACTAATCGAAGTGGAAAGCCGTAGCCCTCTTCGAGTTGTTCACTATTCAGCTTGTATGCGAGCAGAACGTTGTCGTTTGATAGTTCTTTCAACGTGAGCGATGTAGTATATCCGTCTACACATTCGAAAGTGACAGATTTAGCAGACTGTTTTGGTTTGACCAGATCAAGAATTGCCCGGAATCCTATTCCTTGCCACTTGCAGTCGAGTACGCTCCAGCCTTCAACGCAGTGAAAGTCGCTTACAGATTCGGTGCTAGGGAGTTTCACTATTTCGTCCCAAGTCAGCTTTAGTGTTTTTTCAACTTCTCCTTCTATGGTTAGTGTCCATGTTTTCAGGTCGATCTTTGGGATTTTGCTTGTGATTGCTGGGTGATCTGTTCCCCATCGCATCAATCTCTTGATTGGCATTTGACTAGGCGGTAACTCTCTGTCTTCTGGTGCCATAACTATCCAAGAAATGTTGGACTGTCCAGTGGGATAAAGCTTCTCCGGTGCTGGTTCGGAAAGAGGGCAACGCTATTCGTCGCCAGTTTCGAAGAAGCTTGTTAATTGCTTCTGACTCTTCTGTTCCTTCGTGAGACCGGAAACTTTCACGCCTACTCTTCTCATTTTGAGTCCAGATTCTTCGATGAATTTTCCGAAGAGTTCTTTGGCCTTTTCCTTGAGGAAACTTAGGTCGTTCTTGGGAGTTTCAAAGGTCATGGACCGACTGTGGGTGCTTAGGTTTGTCATTATGGCGATTATGCTGATTGTTTTGAAGCTGAGTCTTCGTTGCGAAAGATCACCATAGATTTCGTCGCACAGTTGATTGGTCTTGTCTACTATTATGTCAAGCTCGGTTGTGTCTTCTTTCAGAGTGGTGATTCTGCTTATGGATTCAGCTTCGCCCTTCTCTTGAACAGGATCATTATCGATTCCCATTGAAGCGTAGTGAAAATACGTGCCTTGGCCTTTGCCGAAAACTTCTATCAGTTTCTGTACATCTCGTTTGGCCAAATCCCCAATAGTGTTGATTCCAAGCGCTTGCATCTTCTCTTTGGTCTTGGCCCCTACACCTATTAGCTTCTCAATTGGCAAAGAAGATAGAAAACTGTTAACTTCGTCTGGCACGATTACTGTTAGGCCGTCTGGTTTTTGGTAGTCTGTAGCGATCTTGGCTACGAGTTTGTTTGGGCCAATGCCAATTGAGCAAGTGAGTTTCTTTTGAGCTTTAATTTCTTCTTTTATTTCAGTGCCTAGTGTCTTTGCCTTGTCAAAGCTTTCATTAACCTTTTGGCTCACATCCAAGAAGGCTTCATCTACGCCAACTTGTTCGAAATGGTCAGCATAGACTCTGAGAATGTTCATTATTTCGTCCGAGATTTTTTCGTAGAATGAATAATCAACTGGCAGAAACACGGTCTCCACGTTCTCAAGTTTCTTCTTTGCGAAGGCAATGGGCATTCCTGACTTCACACCGTACTTTCTGGCCACATAGTTTGCGGTGCTCACCGCTCCACTGTCCTCACTGCGCCCAGAGTAAACGCATACGACCACGGGTTTGTCTTTCAGGGAGGGGTTTCGTAGTTCTTCGCATTGCGCAAAGAAGTAGTCGAAGTCCACTAGCATTATTATTCTGGCACGCATGAATCCAATCGTCCCAGTAATCACTACTTGGTGCTATTTCTAAGAGAGCGTGAGTGTGATAAGCCTTAGCAGTTCAAGCAGCTAGCACACAAGATATAATCAACCTCCAACAAGGAATCGGTGGAAGTCTGATCCGATGAACCAGTGGCGATTGTTGAAACTTGAAGCGCATGATCCATACATGAATATGGCGATTGACGAAGCCATACTGACTGCTAAAACAGCAAATCAAGTGCAGAACACCATAAGATTCTACCGCTGGAACCCTTCCGCGGTCTCGATCGGGAAATTCCAGAAACTCGAAAACGAAGTATGGCTTGAAAACTGCAGAAAGCACGGCGTAGGTTTCGTGAGACGGATAACGGGTGGAGGAGCAGTTTACCATGATGCTAGGGATGAAGTCACTTACAGTGTGGTCGCAAGCAAAGAAGATCTGGAGGCTTCTGACATAACTGAAGTTTATGCAAAAACATATTCGGGACTAGCCGAAGCCTTGCGTATCTTGGGTATACGTGCGGATTTCAATGAGGGTAACGCGAAGGTCTGTCCGAACTTGACTGTGAATGGTAGGAAAATCTCTGGCAGTTCCCAGTCTCACAAACATGGCACGGTTCTACAGCATGGCACACTTCTTATCAATGTAGACCTTGAGAAGATGTTCACTTTTCTGCGTGTTCCGTGGGCCAAGACATGCATGGAGATTGTAGAAGTTGCCAAGCAGAGAATAACCTCGATAAAAACGGAACTTGGCAAAGACGTTGCGATTGAACAGGTGAACAAGGCACTGGTTGAAGGTTTTCAGAATGCTTTGGGAATAGAGCTTGTCGAGGATAGTCTGTCAGTTTATGAGCTTGATATTGCTCGAAAATTGGCTAAGGAAAAGTACGCTTCTGAGAAATGGAATTTTCGTGCCACGTATTCTTCAGCTTAACACTTCTGGATCCGCCATCTCAGACCCTGAGGAGTATCCTCAATAATTACGCCTATTGCTTTGAGTTGAATTCTGAGCTGATCAGCGGTTTTCCAGTCCCTAGCTTTTCTGGCTTCTTCTCTCCTTTGAATGAGTTCTTGAGCTTCTTCCGGTAGATTTTCTTCTTTGCTTAGGTCACCGAGGACGGCGAGAACTGTGTCAAATTCGGACATCAACTCGTACACTTGTTGCGCTTCTTCGTTGCTTAGCAAGTTTCCGTCGACAAGATTGTTCACTTCTCTGACGAACTCGAACAGCGCGGCTATGGCGACACCTATGTTCAAGTCGTCATCCATGGCATTGCCAAATTCTTTTTGGACGCGTGTCATCAGTTGATTGATTTCTTTTTCACTGCCTTTTCCATTTGCATCTTTGAGTCTGTACATGAAATTCGTCAAGCGGTCAATGGCGTTTTTGGTTGCTTCCAGTCCGTCGAATGTGAAGTTGAACTGTTGCCTGTAGTGAGTTGACATAAGTAGGTAACGCACTGCCAACGGGTTGTGCCCCAGCTTTCCGACGAGGTCTCTTACGGTGTAGTAGTTGCCGAAGCGTTTGCCCATGCGTTTTCCTTCGACAAGCAAGTGCTCGTTGTGTAGCCAGTAGTTCACGAATTTCTTGCCTGTTGCTGCTTCGCTCTGTGCTATTTCGTTTTCGTGGTGTGGGAACATGTTGTCGACTCCGCCGGTGTGGATGTCTAGAGTCTCACCCAAGTATTTCATTGACATTGCAGAGCATTCGATGTGCCAGCCTGGTCTCCCTTTGCCTATGTCTGTTTCCCAGAAGACGTCACCGTCTTCCTCTGTCCAAGCTTTCCACAAGGCGAAGTCTCTGGCTTCAGCTTTTTCGTACTCGTCTACTTTGACTCTGGCTCCGGCTTTGAGTTTCTCAACTTTGAATTTGGAGAGCTTTCCGTAGTCTTTGAACTTGGAAATATCGTAATATATTGAGCCGTCCTCGCCCTTGTAGGCATAGCCTTTCTGCACTAGTTTCTTGATCAAGGCAACCATTTCTGGCACGTGTTCCGTGGCTCTAGGATAATGTTCTGCTTTTTCGATGTTTAGTGTTTGCAGGTCTTCAAAAAAGGCTTCAACATATTGTCGTGTGTGCTCGCTCAAGGGGACGTTCGCTTTTTTTGAGGCGGCGATCGTTCTATCATCAACATCCGTCAGGTTCATGACTTGCGTGACTCTGAAACCGCGGTATTTGAGCCATCTGCGTAGCACGTCTTCAAAGATGAAAGCCCTGAAATTCCCGATGTGGGCGAAGTCATAAACAGTGGGACCGCAGGTGTACATCTTCACTTTGCCTTTCTCTAAAGGCGCAAAGCGTTCTTTTCTGCGGGTAAGAGTGTTGAAAAAGTGTATGTTTTCAGTTGAATCCTTCATGATTTTTCTTAAACAAGAATGGCGCAGAATATATTTAAACGTTTAACGTTGGCTGCTAGTCGTATCTTTTGAGTCTGATCATTTTTCTGTAGCTTTTGAGGTCAGCCGCGACTCGTTTCAGGAGGTTCAGTTCTTCCATTGTTCTTTCGAATCTTGCAAACTCTTCGCGGAGTTTCTGTGCGAGCACGTTGTTCTCGCTCATTGTTTTCATCTTCGTGGCGTTTTTGGTGGAAGGCTTTCATCGTTTGTTGGCGAACCGCTTGGCCGTTTCCGTCATCGAGGAGAAAGGAGAAGGCTTCGAAAACGGAAGAAAAACATACGTGGCTTTTGCAGTTCGACCTTCAACCTTAGCCCTCCACACTACGTCGTAAGACTTAAGATACACTTGTCGTATAAAAACGTTGCGAACCAGTAACAATAAGCAGGCATAACTAACTTATGGCCAGAATGCCTTCAAGAATCCTCTTTTCTTCGATGTCCAGTTGTCGAGAGAGCCAAGCCTTCAGGAATGACGTGAACTTGGGAAGCTCACCACTGTAAGTTATTATTTGATTATTCTTCAGGGCATCAACTTGGAAGGCTTTTTCGGCTTCCCTGTACAGGAAGGACACAGTTTGAGCCTGGCAGGCTATGTTCTGGAAATCTTCCCATTGCTTGCAGCGCAGAATTACTGGTGGGCCGCGGGTTTCTTTCGTTTGCAGCGGTTCGGCGGAGCATGGTTTTGATTCAATTGCGGGCACTCTTCCGGTCTCGTGCGGTGCTGACAGGTATGTGATCAGGTTTGCTATTTCGTTCTGCAGCGTGGTCAGCCTTTCTTCGACCTTTTCGACTTTTGTGCTTAGTTCTCCAGTGTCGCCCATCTTCTCAGTTATCGTGCCCAGTTCGTTTATCAGTCTGTCTAGGTCTTTTTCGTGTTCTTTCAGAACGTTGACTATGAAGTCTATTGCTTCCAATGCTTCATCTTTGGATGGAGTTCTTTTGGACATGTAGCTCGACCTTTGCCTATGTCTACTGAATAGGGTTCTGTATAAATAAACGTAGCGAATCCTCAAGACTTATCCAAACGAAGACATAACTATACTTATTTTGAATTAAAACGCCAAATGGAGACTTCTCCCGCACAACATTCCCTTTTTTTCAGAACGTTTTTGGAGAGTTGGCTAACATGAAGGACCAAAACTTCTTTCTACTTGTTGGTATAATTGCCGGCGCAATTCTCGGATTTCTAAGGTTGCCATTGGCCTTGAAAATCGGAACTTACATCGGGCTTGCCGTCATACTGACAGGGTTTCTTTTCATGATGTACTGGTTTGATAAGAAACTGGTGGAGCTCAAAAAATGAGTAAGCAAACGCTACGTTGGCTTCTTTGGAGGAAGAAGGCATAAAATGACGTTTCCACGCTGCGGAAAAATCAGGTCATACGCTGACTGTGAAGGATGTTCCAGGGAGGACTGCCGAAAAAACAGGCGAGACGTGATCGAAGCAAAAGAGTTCCAGACCACCGTCAACCAGGCTGGACTCATAAAAGACAAGTTTCTGCAAATGCGTAGTGTTGCGCTTCTATGTTTGCTGAGACTGACTGGAAAAAGACGCGGAGAAATCGCCACCGTCAGGTTGGACGATGTCAAGATTGAGAACCATCTTCTTTCAGTCACATTCAGCCTTGAAAAAAAGAAAAGACATTTCAAACGGTGCCCAGCATGCAATGAGAAAAACACTTCGCGAGCCATGTTCTGCAAGGAATGTGGGGTTTCCCTAGAGACAGTGGAGCCCCAGTCCACACACAAAGACACCCGGGCAACCAAGGATATTCCGTTAAACGATCCGCTAACTCAGCCTATAGTCAAGTATATTGAACTGCTGAAAGAAAGACCCACTATTCCAAAGTTTCTGTTTCCAAGCACCAAATCCGTTTTTGGCCAAAGCTATGTCATACTGTCTGACGAACACTTGAAAGGACGACAAGTCTTCAACTTGATAAGGAACCTGTCAAGCGAAATTTGGGTTCACCTTTTCCGCGAGACAGTGGGTGCCGACATAATCAAAAAGGACGCCAGCATAGTGGGAGCCTTCCGCGTTCAAAGAAGATTGGACTTGGAAGATATGAAGACGGGACTGCGCTATCTCGCAAGGTACGCTAACGATGTGATCATGCGTTCAGAGCTGGAGGCTGCACAGTCGACGGAGGTGAAAACCTGAATAAAGAAGAAACTAATCCTCTTGCAGAACTTTTTGAGGAATTAAGTAATCCCAAAAAGATTGGAAAGGAAACTAGCCCTTCTGACGAACAGAAAACAGTGCCGAATGAAGTACCAAACGCTTCGAACGGTTTTGTTGACGTTCCAAAAACCACCGTGGAAGAGAAGGACTATACATTTGACAGCTTCTTCGGGGAATACAAACGCCCTTGCTTGACGAATCCTGAGATCAGTGTTCTCGTCAAAGTTCTCAACCAGTCCGCGCACTTCTATAGGCTGAACGGTCAGGCTGCAAGGAACAAGAACGATGCAGTTTCCGCGGGGCAGTTTGAAAACATGGCTGTCGCTTGTGACGGCCTCGCGGTCCGCTTCACTGACTTGCTGCATGGGAAGAAACGGGGAAGGGTTAAGGGTTCTGCGTTGAAGGGCAAACAGATGTGTTACACCCTGGCTAAAGACCTCAAATAGTGACCCCTATCTTCAAGATCCTGCAAATTCCATACTGTTCGTTTATTTATATACGCTACAGCAACAACAACGTTATAGGACGGAATTACTGGAAGTAAACGATTTTCATGGACTATTGCCGTTTATCACATATTAGGCAATCGGAACATGGATTAGTACCAAAAGGATAAATCCTCCCCAATTTGAGGCTGAAATTGTCTATATAATATATATTAAACTGTAGGCGCTGGTATAGGGGAAACAGCCGGCGGGAATCGAGAACAAGAACGGTGATAGCGGTCCTTGGAAAATTGGTTGGCAATACAGACGATAGTATTTAGAGCGCGACTCGTGTTTATTACTTCTGGGTTTAGAGTCTGCCTACCAAGAAGATTGTCTTGTGGAGATGGGATGAGCCATCTAAGATTTTTGAGCCTACAGAAAGCATTTTCTACAAAGGCATGATGCTGAAGTCGCATGATAATTGCGTGCGTGCAGGGCTAAACCCTCTTGATTGGATGAAAATGATGAAGGGGAGTGGAATAGTCTTGCACAAGATTGTTCTAAGCAGACAGCAAGCTGAACATTGCGTAGTTGCTGAAGGTTGCTTCATTCCAACCCATGAGGAATTGTCAGAGTTTGGAAAAAGAAGACATATGCAAAAAATTGGGCTTCTCAGATGTTACCAAGATGAAAACTATGAGAAATCATTTGTTTCCCTGGTGGAATACTCTGGTGGTTACAATCTACCAGAAGTCTTGATTCCATTTTCCGTCGAGACTGAAATAGTCTCCTACGCAAGAATATGGATTCTAATTTGGAAGTTGAAGATGTGGTTTAAAAAGAAAATGAGGATTTGAAAACCAGAGTGGAAAGAATCGAGAAGACGTTACTAGAGTTGATGAAGACATAGGCTGAACGTGCGCGGTTAAGGTAGCCTTTTTCAGTGAGAAATAGTAGGTCATGCTGGACCTAGTTGTTCTTGCTCTGTCTTGTCGTCAAAATCTTTGAAAGCAGCGTTTGTGGAAATACCTGTGTCTTGTCCCGGAGGAAGTGACGACCTGTGAGCCTTCTTCTATGGGTTGACCGCACCCAAGGCATGTTACGACCCCTCCTCGAAGGTTGCGAACCCGTTGGTAGACATGGCCTTTCAAAACCGAGACTCGTTCCATACTGCAAGAATCTGTTGCTGGTGCCTTAAAAGGTTAAATGCCATGGTGTGACGCTTCGCAGACTTTCAGAGTGGGAAAGAATCGAGAAGCTGATACTGGACTTGAAGAAAACAGTTGATTCCTGAAAATCCCCAATTTTCTCTATTCCTCAAAACTCCGAAGATTCGTCAGAACCCTTTTATGTTAGACTCGCTTGCTAAGGGGGGAAAAGGATGGTGACTCAATGTATAGTACAGTTCAAGAACAGTTGCGCATGGTACGGAAGGAACAGGACGATTCGTTAAGGCTAGACCTGATTCTCGCGCTGTTGGAACAGAGATGGCGCGCTAGCTAATCATTTTTGTTCTTATGCAACGCCTCATCTAATTCTCGTAGATTCTGAGTGAGTTCATCAATGCGTTCAGATGTTCCGTAATGACTCTCTCTGCATGAAGGAAGGAGTCTAGCGTTTCCATGATACTACACTCAGTCACACTGGAATTATCTACCCACGATTTTTTTCGTGAACATACCTTCAACGAAGACTTCACAAAACCCGCTCATGTTCAGGAGTGGCATAGTTTGACTGGAAAAGCCTAAGCATAACTTGGGAAAAAAGTGCTACGAGCTCGTAGCAGATTGTTTAGCTTCCTCAGCCTTCTTCATCGGGGTTTCGGCAGTCTCGTGGTCATATAGACCAATGCCCTTCGATTTCTAAGCACCTTTTCCAATAGCCAGAAACATAATAGCTGAACTGAGAACTAATCAGAATAGCTAATAAGTCTTAAAACTGATAGCACATCATCTTCTTGAGAAACTTTCCATAGTTAATTTTGAATCTTACGTGCAAAGGAGGTTTAAAATCCTCTAATGAGATTGAATGTTCCCACCCAAAGATCTGCATATCCCACTCCAGGTGGAGGTGGAATGCTAGTGTCTTGTCGAAGTGTGCCTTTCATAGAGTTGGTTAGGAAAGTCCCACTCCATACAAGATTGTCAGCTTTGAACTGAATCTGCTCTGACTCTATTCTCCCATCAGTTATCTGGAATGTAGTTGTGTCCAGCATGATAGTTCCAGTAACAGAAGCACCTGACTGTTGTAGAACCAACTTGGCACTGTAAGAATAGCCAACACTTGAATGATGTTCAAGCCATATCTTAACATTTCCAGTCCATGTTCCAGTCAAAGTCTGAACAACAGGATTTGGTGTTAGTCCAGGTGCAAATATGTTCAATATGTACTGATGCACCTGCGCGAGGCCTGGAGCCGACCAGATCTGATCCATGATCTGCTGCGCCGGTTGAAGCACCGGATCCATCTCGAAAACGCCAAGGTAGTAAACGATGTTGGTCACCATTATGATGGTTAAGAGGGCGACGGCGATCTTGAATGCCCAGCCATGCTTGGCGACTTTCGCGACATTTTTCAGAGGCTCCCGTTTCGGTATTAATGGATTTGCCATTTGCAGAGCATTAACCCTTTCTCGAAAAGTTGCTGAATCTTTGTTTAAGTGATCATCAATATGGACTGGATCACAGTTAGGGACCATTTTGCCACGCTTTTTATCCCAGTGGTCGCCTTTGAAATCTCCTCCCCAACGAAGCCCAGGGTCATTTCGAATGAGGTTAATAAATTCTTGTACCTTTTGCGGCAGTTTATCAAATTTACTTGGGTCAAACCGATGATCTTCATCCAAGTAGTCACCAGATGTGTACAATTTACTGTCATACTTGATATTCATGTCAATTGCATGCCCTGCGATGTGGTTGCTATTTCTTACACGGGTTACAATAGGTCCTTCTACAGGTTGGTTTAGGGGGTGGTATGAATCTTGGACATTGATTTGTACATTATGACTAGCAGCATATGCATCAATCCGTTGGAGGGCAGCAACAAACTGATTGTCGCATTGCACTTCTTTTCCAATCCAAATATCTGGTGTGCCTTTGAAAACAGTCAACGCGCTCAAGAAACGCTAACCCTCCCCTATTCCATTTACCTTTTACATCTACAGTTGACTTTTGCGGTATTTAAGGGTAATCTTAGTATCACATCCAAGATTTTCTCAACTGACATCTTGTCTGCCATCCTGTAGACCCATTAGAGGAGGTTTTGAAGTAGGTCCTTGAATGCTTGCCTGCACTCCGCTCTGATGGTCTGGTCGGACCCCAAACTAGCTAGTTTCCTTATGTCATTCAAAGTTGGATGTTTGATATGGGTCAATTCGTGAATGATTTCACTTAACAATATGACAAAAGAGTGATATTCACTGAAGCCTTTTCTGAGTTCTTTGTTTTCGTAAATGAAAAGCTCTATTTCATCATAATCTTCTGTGAGATCATCAACTTCAGAACCTTCCTTTAATTTGCGAATAGCAGCCATAGCATCTGGATGTTCAGGTTCTATTGATAATTTGATGGGTTGTCTTATGCCAAAAAGTTTAGCACAGAACTTGATTAATTCTTCCAAGGTTGCTCGTTTGTTAATTCCTTTCGAATCTATGAACAAAACTATTCCTTCTTCTTTTCTGCCATTATGTGACCATCATCAACCCAAAGAGAAACTATGTCACCCTTCTTGATGTTGACGTGATTTGCTATTTCCTTTGGAATCGTGATCCTTAATGATGCTCCGACTTTCATAACACTTACTTCAAACTTTACCGGCATTTCCATAACCGATTCACTAGAGTACTCTTAGGATACTTTTAAATATAAGCGTATCCCCTAAGCATTAACAGAGTACTCATTGAGTACTTACAAAAGGTGAAAGAGAAAATGGCAAAAACTGAATATGAAAACGTGACCGTGAAAGTTCCAACGAATCTTCTAAGACTTCTGGAGGAGAAGAAATACTTTGGCAAACCAAAAGACAAGTGGCTCGTCAACTGCGTCAGGCAAGGCATCGACGTAGAACTCAACAAACTGAGTGATGCCAAGGAGATCAGAAGACTCGAAAAGGAGTACGGCATACAGCCCAACCTCATCTAAGGAGAAAAGAAGAATATGGAAACCAAAACTGAAATAAAACCTGAGAAGAAGATCTGTATAGACCCAGCAACCTATAAGACTCTGGAATTTCTCGCGAACAACAAGAACATGACCGTCCAGGAATACGCTGACTTTCTCTTCAAGTCTGCCACCACGTTTTGCTCTGAGCCTGAACAGAACGACCCGTCCATAGACGTTCAGCTAACACCTGAACAATATGCGAAGCTGAGAAAGTGGCTTGACAACAAAGACAATGTAGGAGTATTCACAGGGTCCGACAACAAGGCATGTTTGATCAACGAGAGAGAACTCTGGCTAAAGAATCATCCAGGAGGGAAAGAAGTATTGGGAGGCGAGATGGTTCAGCTCAAGATCACGGTCTTCAGTCCCTTCGTCAACTTCATCAAGGAATACTTGCGGTTCTTCGGAGACGAGCAAACACTGGAAACATTTTGCATGGAAGCAGTCTATCACAAGTGCAACATCTTATACAGTGACTTAACGAAGTTCGCGGAGAACAAGATACACCTACTTGACCCTGACGCTTGGTACGAAAAGCACAGTCACCTTGCGATCACATCGACCCAGCCAGAAGACGAAACTGAATAGTAAGAACCCCAAACTTTCCCTTCCTTTTTCTGTTTTCAGCCGATCCTAGCCTTCTCGATCCCAAATAATCCATTTCTTGTTCCACAACAACAAGGCGATTGAGGAGAAAGCCAGCATCATGACAGTGAAGGCCACGTTCAAGCCTCCAAGAGGCGAAAAGAGAACCAGATTAAAACCATAGAGCAGATGATAGAAGCTTAAACTTGATCCCTCCAGCAGCCCAACCGAAAACTCAAACATCAAATCGGCTACTATAGCGTTCAACAGGAAGAATGATAAAACTTCGACTCGTTGAGAGCGTTTTGCTTGATCATAAAGCCGTTCTTGTTCTCTGTTCGCGCACCTGTACGAAATACCCAGCACGAGACAAGCAAACAACACGAGAGAAGCAAACAATCCACCAACATACCCCATAACATTCGTGCGCCAATCACCGGTTGATACGAAGTACACTCGCCCTCCAGTCAAAATTGAGTATTCAATTCTCTCAACTTTGACGTTCAGAGTAATGGCAGCCAGAACATGCCCGAGCTCATGAAACCGAACTACCAAAGTATTATCCAAGACGATGGCAAACATGGAAATAAAGAGAGCACCCAACAGGAACAATATGGCCTTTCTCAAAACATTCTCAGCCTTTCCTGTCTGAACTAGCTAGGCAAGCCTAACGCTAAATGCCTTCTCCATCCTTCCACTCGGCAGCCAAACAACACCCTGAGACTCACTTCCTTAGTCTCCTTTTGAGGACGCCTGTGATTACTTGCGGTTGCCGCCACTCGATGATGATGAAAACTGCCAGCCCTGTGACAAGAAGAACCCAAAGCTGGTTAAACGGGTTACTGAACCAAGCACCCAGCCAATCAGTAGTACCGTATTGCGGTGGATGAGGAGTCAAAGCTGGAACTTCGCCAGTTTTGAAGTACACAGTCCACTCGCCAACAACGTATATGAAGAAATCAACCGTGTACAATCCGCTTGGATACTTCCAACTGTGAGACATACCAAGCCAAGGAAAGCTGTTCCAAGCCTTAAACGTCATAAGGTCAATGTGCGCCCAATACTCATTCCTGAAAATAGACGTGTCCAACATTACGCCTTGATACTGCAAAGGATCCATTTTCGGCTCGTCATTGGTTGATCCGCTCCCATAAGTTCCAGCACCACGAGTGTAGTAGATTCCCAACGGTTCGCCTTCAGCCATCGGGTAAGTGCTTTCCGTCTGTGAAATCTCAGGGTCGTTCGTTGTCTTCTGTGATGCAGATTTACCATCATAGCTTGCCCATTCAACAGGCTGCCTCATCACAACGTAGTCAGGCGCGAAGAAAGGCCCATTAGTCGGATCATTACCTTGCCAGAACAGCGGGTTTTTCGGAACAATCTTCAGCCAGATCGACGTTCCAGCGTAGTTGTTCTGGTGTTCAGCACTCTTCTCATACATTGTTGGATTTGGCGAGCAGCCTAAAGCTTCCCATTCGTTGCCCGCAAGCCACAACCCGAAACGCCAGGTACAGTGATACCGGTAAATTTCGAATTGTTGGTAGACATCTGCGATAGTGCCATTAGCAAACGTGGTTGACCCAGTCTTCACCTGCCAGGGTTTGCCGCCTACGAGTTCAGGAGCAATATTCGTATCTAAAGTAATGGTCTGTTCGCTTGCGCCTAGCTTCGGCATGTACCCGTTTGGGTCATCAGGGTCAAATATCAGGTTGTAGCCGAAAGTCATGCTAGAAGCACTTGCGCCCGCTGGCTTTTCTGTCGCGCTATACCATCCAGACGCGAAATTAGAAAGTGGACCATACAATCCCTGATAAGTTCTTGTTGTTGGGTTATAGATGCTGTCGAACTGAACTTCAAGCCCCTGAGTTCCAGTCAAGTACCCTATTCCGAGAGAATGTATCCCAACTAATGAGGGGTCAACTATTATGACTATCAAAGCCAAAACTACGAGAGCCAACCAGTATTTCCGTATCAGAGCTTCAATCTTCATCTTAGTGGATCCTTCGCTGTCTGCGTTTTTGATTTCTCCAATAACGACGGATTATCAATGGTGCATGGCGTTTTTCCATTTGCAAAACCTTTACATCTGTAAAGGAAAAACTTTACATGGTTAAGATTACGCAGACTAGGTATTTAAACCTTCTCGGAAATGTCTTAGAAAAGTTCCAAGACTTCTTGGCAAGTCTTATATTCGTTCAATTTGGTATTGATGCCTAGGGTTCAAAAATGAGTGAAAAAAAAGTCGTCAGGAGAAGCGTTGCTATTGCACTGGGAATAATCTGCATAATCTTCATAGCTGGCTTAGGTGGAGTAATGGCATATTATTCAATGGTAGTCAATGATAAAAACACAACATATGGCAGTTATGTATCGAGCCACTCTCACACCGATTCTGACTACAATTCGCTACAGTCAGCGTATAATAACTATGTATCGAGTCACTCCCATACTAATTCTGAATACGATTCTTTGAGTTCTCAGAACACAAACCTTCAGAACCAAGTGAACGACCTGACTGGAATAGTCAATCTTGCGAAATCAACGATTTGGGTAAATCAGCAGACTGTGAGTCAACCAGCAGGTTCCTATTCTGAATGGACATTTTCGGCAACTTATGCAGGATACATTTCGGTCGTAGTTTATAGTTCAACCACATCTAACACTGGCGTCCGAGTGATCTATTCTTCGCATGGAGCAAGCTATGATAATCAAATAGGAGTCGGGACTGGTGGAACAGCCGTCTTTCCGATTCTGCCAGCCTCAATACACATCAGAGTCGGCAACAGCAATTGGCTTAATGGAGCAACTGAAACCGTCACGGTCACTTACTACTATTAGCACCCACTCTCTTTCTTGCTTCATGAGGCTTTGCACTATTTCCTAAACGGAAGAGTCAAGCATCGAAGTATTCCATGGGTTGAATCTAATCATGATTGCTAAGAAGAGCCCATAAGAGTTTAGCATTTCGTTATAACCTGCTGACATGATTGAAGGCATTGATTAGTTAGGCGACGATTGGTCTTCAGATTCAAGGCGCTTCCTCCACATCTCATTGTATTCCTCTGTTCTGAACTCACGCATCTCCGCATTGTTTATCCAGTTGGCAAGGTTCCTAAAGTCAAATTCCGCAACGAAGAAGATCCTGCCCTTCTGGCTATCTACAAGAAACTTCCCAATGTTTGCATACTGCGTTCGGATAGTCTCATGTAGGACACCTAAGTACTGTTCAAAAAGCTCGATGTAAACCTTGGCGTAAAAATCCAATTTAGTAGGCGAGCCTAGTATGGCGGGTTTCATAACGCTCCATTTTGATGGTTCAAGAGGTTTCATTTTCACAGATGAAAAAATACTCTGATTGAAGTTTGCCTGTAACACGTTGAAAAAGACGTTGGTCATTGTTTCACATCTGACCTCAAGGTCTTTGCGGCTTTGTGTTGGGTATTTGGATTTCATGGTCGTGAGAAATTGACTGTGTACATAATGCCAAAACTCTTGAAAAACAGTCGTTTTCCACCTATCCTTACTTCTCTCCTTCAATTCAAAGACTGCAGAAATATGTGAAGGCTCCGTCTTGGTGGTAGCTGCGTTTTTTGGATCATCCCAGCCTTTACGCTTGCCATACCATTCAGGCCATTCATTCCGCAACAGCAAAGTTTGGGTGTTCAGAATCAAGGGGGTATTGTCGATCCTCTCTTTCAACAGTTGCCTTTCCAGATCTTCACAGCCATCTACGGTGATTTCATAGATTTTTGACCTTCGATCCTGAGGATTCTCTATATGGGTGATCCGAGGGCCTCTTCTTCTTTTTCCCTGTTCGTTCGCCTTTTCCAAATCAGCCAATCTTTCAGCTAATGTTGGTTCAGATAGACCCGTAGCTTTTAGGAGCTGTTTGTTTGTTTGCTTGCCTTCGCTTCTTAAAGTATTGAGTATCAGTATTTCACTATCAATTTTTGCTCCTTTTGGTGTCTTGCCGGGTCTTCCACGGGGCATTAAATATCACTCAACTTATGAAGTAACTTAGTAAGGGTTTACCTTTTAAGACTATCCTACGACACACTGAAGCCTAGGTAAATAAAATGGATAAATTCAACGATGAGGACTTAGCGCGGCAGGTTGTAGGTCTCTTAGCAGAAACTTCTATTCCATGCTCAGTGGATTACATTGCAGAACATTTCGCTCTATCCTGGGGGACAGCTCGTGCCATCCTTCTGAATCTTGTCATTCAAGGGAAACTGAAGCAGCAGAAGACCACGTCGGGTCTTATTTTTTGGGTTGACAAAGAGGTTTCAGCAACATGAGTGATGCTGAAGCCAAACTCCGAGCAATCAAAGAGATTCTTGAGAAAATAGGTGTGGAGTTGGCTGAAGCTCGGAAAATACTAAGGGGAGAGATAAAGTGAGCGAAGTTGACTTCCTAGTAAAGCTTCGTGACGCTGCATGTATAATCAAGGATGCTTGCGAAGCAAGGCTAGACGATCTGGCTCCGAAAGGCGTTAAGTCGTTCAGTGAACCTTGTGACCTGATTCCCAGCATGGAAGGCGTGATGTTCAAGCCTACTGTTGGACCTAGCGGCGCCTACGAGAAAGCTGAACCTGACCCATCTAACCCAGCTTACAGTCTATTACTCAAAGCCTTAGGCGAACACCACGGCAAAATGACCGCTGACGGATATTTCGTTTGGGTTTTTGTTGACCAATCCATAGGACGGAAGAAGAAGGAAAGCCTCTAAGTGATCGCCATGAACCTAGAGCAAGACAACCGATTCCCACAAGTAGACTACGAACCACTACAATCGAAAGAAGAACTAGCGCAAACAATCGCACCAGAAAACCACCCTATGACGCTACAACAAGTCGAAGACACATTCAGCAAACGTTTGGAGATGTCAGGAGACATGGAGTTCCTGGAGATCACTCTAGCTGCAAGATGCGACAGAAGACTCCAAGGTGACCCAGTGTGGCTTTTCATAATAGCCAACAGTGGCAGTACAAAAACCGAGGTAGTGCGAGCATTAAAGGATTCCGACATATACACTCTCGACAGCTTAACAGGAAAAACCCTCATAAGCGGCAAGAAAGACGTTGACCCAGAAACGGGAGAAATGCGATTAATAAAGGGAATACTTCAATTTGTGAACGGCAAGGTTCTAGTGATAAAAGACTTCACACTGATTCTCAGCAAGCGCGTAGAAGAACGTGACGAAATCTTCAGTCAACTCCGTGGCCTACATGACGGCTACCTAGAGTTTGGATTTGGAACGTCAAACGAGCCAGTTAGAATCAAGGCAGATATTGGGTTAATCGCTGCAACAACGCCAAGCATCGACATGTACGGCAAATTAAGCGCCATGCTAGGAGAAAGATTCCTGAAGGTACGGCATAAGGCAGATAACGAGAAAACAGCGATGCAGGCAGCTAAGAACCTTGGAAAAGAAATCCTGATACGACGAGAGCTGAACAACGCTGTAAGAGCGTTCATAGCGAGCCTACAGTTCTACGACTACAAGACGGATGAAGTCACACCCTACATAATCAAACTGGCACAAGCGACAGCGATCCTAAGAACCCCAGTAATGATGAAGTTCTGGAGATATGAGATCAACGAGTATTGCATCCCTAACATAGAATGCCCCACAAGGTTAACTAAGCAATTCCTGAAGCTGGCTAAACTCTTAGCTAACATAAGGAGCCACTTACGAATAGACAACTCAGACATAGCAACAGTACAGCGAGTAGCAAGAGATACATGCGTGCCAAACCGAGTAAAAATTGTTAAGGAGCTACTGAAAGGCTTCCCATTGAAGACCAGCGAAATCGCTGATAGAACAGAGATCCCACGAATGACAGCATGGAGAGAACTAAAAGAGATAGAGTACCTTGGATACCTCACATACAAACAAGCCACTGAAAAAGACCATTTTGGAAATAGTCGCCATACTCCTGATGATGATGGATGGACTTTGAAACAGCCCGAAATTCTACAAATTTTGTTTGAAGAAATCTCTATACCACAAACATCTAGTGGAAGGGGTGAAGGGGTAATAATAGAGAGCGAGAAAGACAGTCACTCACTGGATGTTAGTGGTATAGGAAGCAAAGAATCACCACCTATAGAAACACCAACTTCAGGTGATTTACCTGAAGTTAAGAAAACTTGCGGACAATGCAAACTATGGCACAAGGGAGGATGCCCCTTCCCAGGTGATCCAAACTGCATAACTCCAACCAACAACTACGCTGAAGACTGCAGAACCTTCAATAGAAAAGTGGGAGGTCAACCATGACTGAGAAGCCTGGCATTGCTGAACCTTGTAAATGCCCTCAATGCGGTTCAGGTTGGAACTACAAAGACGGTTTACGCTACACAACGTCTGAAGGCTCCGTTCAGCGTTTTCTATGTCGAAATTGCGGTTTCAGGTTCAGCGATCCCAACAAGTCTTATATGACTTACCAAGCAAAGGAGGACCGTCAAATATGCGTAATCCTGCAGGATGCGAAAAATTTGACGACTGCAACAGAAACAAAGATTGTTGCGGGAGAAAAAGGAAAAACAGAGCAAGACGTCAATGGCAAGCTAGTAGAATTTGGCTTTCATATGCAAAAAGAGAACTTTGCTAAGACAACCATTGAGACCTTCTCTTTCCTACTACGGAAACTGCAAGGCTCCGGCGCTAATCTCCTAGACCCAGAAAGCGTCAAAGATGTGCTTTCGAAACTGGAGATGAGCAACAACAGCAAAGCAACTATAAAAGGCGCTTACAGCTGCTTCCTGAAATACGTCGGCATATCATGGAAACCACCCAAGATTCATTTCCAAGCAAAGATCCCCTTCATACCTGCTGAACAGGAGATTGACGCGTTAATCGCTGGATCTGGACGCACAACAAGCGCTTTACTTCAAACACTCAAGGAGACAGGCATGAGGATAGGAGAGGCTCTTCGGCTCAAGTGGACTGACATAAACGCTGAAAGCGCAACCATAATCCTAAATGAGCCAGAGAAAGGAAGCAACCCAAGAATCTTCAGGGTTTCAAGCAAGCTAATCGGAATGCTTCAAGCACTTCCCAAGAAAACCGACAAAGCATTTGGAACGTCAACCGTGCAAAACAGGCTTAGCATGTTACAACAGCAAAGGAAAAGGCTTGCCCTGAAACTTGGTAATCCAAGACTCAACCGAATAACCTTTCATACTCTACGGCACTGGAAGGGAACAATGGAGTACCACAAGACGCATGACATTTGGCATGTCAAGCAGCTACTTGGGCATAAGAGCGTGACAAGCACTGAAATATACATCAATGTTGAGCAGGCAATATTCAACGAGGACAATCAGCAATTTCATGTTAAGGCTGTGTCTTCAGTTGCAGAAGCGTCCAAGCTGCTAGAGGTGGGCTTTGAATACGTCATGGACATGGACGGCAAGAAACTGCTGAGGAAACGGAAATGAAAAAGGCGTACTTAATTCCAGAAAAAAGGACTTATTTTGAATTATGCGTAGCTTTTCAGACTCTGTTTGCACCTGTTTCTTGATTTGCCATGAACACTTCGGTCAGAGCTTCCAGCTTTCTGGAGGTTTATTCTGTTCTTACGATTCTTCTGGACAGACTCAAATAGACAACCCAGCAGATTATCAGCATGATACCGCCGGCAAACGCGTAAAGTGCATATGAAGAGAACGCCTTCTGTTCATTCGGATCTTTCAACACATATATGACTAATCCCCCGAGATAAATGGCTAGAGCGAACAGCAGCAAAGCCGGGATTAGTGTCAGGGTTTCAGCCCTCACGTCGAACCAAACTCCAGTGCATGCCCATAAGAAAACTCTCACCACGCACATACTATATAAAATCTGGCATGACCTGCAGTCATTATTAAGCTCAAGCGGGCTATCAGTGCTTTTGGTTTTTCTCGAATCTGATTTACATGAGAGAGTTAAAATATGTGGTTTTGAATTGTCAAGCTGGTCAATGAACGGTGATGTTCCGTGCATGGATTGCTAAGCTTTTCTGAAAGAAAAGAGGTCGCTCAGTTTGTCAAGGACAAGGGCATAAGAATCCTCAATTTGTGTCACGTTCCCGAGGATGGGCGGCTGAAGACTCTCAGTTTTTCAGCGGCAGACAACGACCGTGTTGAGGAGATTCTGGAGTATGGCGAAAGGATAGATGGTTCAAGCTTGTTCTCATTCATAGAGCCGAACAAAAGCGACATCTATCTTATGCCTGAATTGTCTAGAGCATTCGTCAACCCTTTTGCAGCCACGCCTACACTGAACGTGCTGTGTAACTATCTCGATGAGAACGGACATCACTTGGATATTGCTCCAAAGAACGTGCTGGTCAGGGCCGAGGAGAAACTGCGTTCATCAAGCAGCATTGCCCTGAAGGCTTTGGCTGAGCTCGAGTTTTACTTGATTTCCAAGCCATCGCCTGAAGCGCTTTTCGTGAGTGCACCCGATAGGAATTATCATGAATCCACACCTTTTGCTAAGTTTGAAGGTTTAAGGAACGAGGTTTTGGTGACCTTGGCTGAGCTTGGCATTTCTACGAAGTATGGGCATTGTGAGGTCGGTCGAATGCTTGGCAAGGACAATTCAGTCATCGAACAGCACGAAGTGGAGCTCAAGCCTCAGGGTCTAGTGGAGATGGCAGAGACCGTTGCGATTGCGAAATGGGTGATAAGAAACATTTGCTTGAAGTACGGTGTGTCTGTTTCGTTTGTTCCCAAGATGGCTCTTGACCACGCTGGAACAGGGATGCACGTTCATCTCTGTGGGTTGAGAAAGGGTGAAAACGTGATTGCCAACGCGGATGGGAGCCTAAGCCTCGATGCTCTCAATATGATTGGCGGGATGCTGAAGTTTGCGCCTAGTCTGGCGGCGTTTGGAAACCCGACGCCTATTTCCTACTTGCGCTTCATTGCTCGCAAAGAGTCTCCAATGCACATATGCTGGAGCGCTAGGAACCGTTTGGCGCTGATAAGGGTTCCTTTGTGGTGGAGCTTCAAGAAAATGAATAAGGAATTCGACTGTTGCAGGGAGACTTTTGAGTACAGAGCACCAGACGCCTTTGCAGACGCCTTTCTGCTTCTTGCAGGCATGGCTTTGGCAGTGAATTATGGGCTGGAGAATCAAGAAGAGGCCTCAAAGATTGCAGAAGACCTGCACGTTGAGACTTCGGACAAGAAACAAGAAAGGTTGAAGATTTTGCCTGGCTCTTGCAGCGAAGCTGCTGACTGCCTTAGGAGGGATAGACGATTCTATGAAGCAGATGAGGTTTTTCCGAGAAGACTGGTTGACAAGACTGTTGATAAACTTAAAGCCTATCGAGATGGAGACTTGTGGAAGAGGTTGATGGAGAAGCCCGACGAAGTTGAGAAGTTGATCGAGCAGTATATGCATCATGGCTAGCTTGGGAAACGCTTATAGGATCTCCTTAGTGGTTAAGGTTTCAGACACAAGATGTGAGTGGGCGGATAGATCAGTTTGGCATGATCGCCACGTTGGCATCGTGGAGGTCGCGGGTTCAAATCCCGCTCCGTCCACCAGAAGCGTCTTGGGCTTATCTGGAGACCTAGAGGCGCGTGCTTCTGACTATGTTTTTTTGCAGATGTCCTGTCTTCCACGATTCAACATGCTCTTTCTCTTTCCGGTCGGCTTCGTCACTTTCTTCTTGTCCTTATCAGATATGGCGAACTATTTGCTTGTCGCTTTATATTTTCAAGTATTTTCCGGAAGATGCGTGTGGCTTCAGCGTTGTTGAAGGTTCCTTGCTTTTTTCATGCACAGAAAGAAAAAGTAGTGTTTGCGGAGAGGATTGGCAATGAGACATGGCCTTTCTTAGGAAAGGATTAAGGGCATGGGTTCAGACTTCATTCGTTGCGGAAGGGATGGGCGAGGGATTTCATGAAAGTTTTGATTGCCTTAACAAGAGTTCTCCTTATCGTAGGAGTCACTGGTGCCAGCATTCTTTTTATGATTTGGGCCTTTGCCAGTCTTTTTGCGGTTACACGCTCAAGCATTCTCGCTTTTCTACCTATTCCTGCAATTGGTTTTCTAGCTATCTTCGTCTCCACAATTGTGCTCAATTTCAGATCTGAAGCACATGTGGCACCGCAATCTTGACATATGTTGCAGGGCTTGGAAAAAGGAGTTTGAGCTTGTTTCAGTTACTCCTTTTTGAGCGTTAGGATGTGTTTGGCTATTGTCGACAACTGAAGGGTCTGTAGTGGGCTTTGTCTTCTAGGTTTATGGGAAAACTCTGAACGTTGGAAGGGTTCATGTGGGAAAACTGCTTCAGCGTGTTAATGTGGTTCACATGCGAAGAATAGTCTTTCTGGTAAGAGATGACAACAGCGTCGTAGCCTAGGCACATTCCCCTTTCAGCCATTATCGTTTCCGTCGTGTCTTCTTGTCGTGCTCTTTCCACGCCCATCCTTACTATTTCGTCCTTTTCCTTCGGATCAAGCTCTTTCCTATGCTCAGTGAAAGTCAAAGCCATTATCGTATATCCAAGCTTGCTGAAGTCTGGTATCATCGTATACTCTTTTATGACTCCTTCCTTCTCGAGCCTCGTCCTCAGTCTGGTAACGGTTGGTTGCGATATCCCCAAGACTTTCGCCAATTCCCTGTCACTTCTGCGACTGTTCTTCATAAGCTCGGATACCAGCCTCAACTCAGTGTCTTTCATGACTATTCTCTCAGCAGCTTGGAATTGAATTATTTGGCATAGTGGTCGTCATGGCTACCGTTTTTGTTCTGTCCTTTCTATGTTTGTGGCTAATAGGTGCAGCTTTGCATGGGATCACGACTGATTATGAAAAGGAGAAGCTAATCTCAGGTTCACCATGATCCAATCTCGGATTGCAATATCCTGCCAAGTCGCCTAGTGCTCACTCAGAAATATGAACTGTTCTATGATTCTTCTATTCCTAACTTCTGGGTGGAATGTCACGCCATAGATGTTTCTTTCCCTATGCTTTATGGCTTGGACACAGTTCTCTGATTCAGCAAGAACGTCAAACTCCATGGATGGTTTGATTGAGTATTTGTGTAGTTCGTATGCCTTGAATGTTGAGGAAAATAGCGCGTTCTCTTTTGTTGTTCTGATGCTTGCCATTCCTATCTCAAGACATTTCTCCAGAGAAGAACCGAAAACAAGTCCTATCGTCTGCATGCCCGCGCAGATTCCAAGAATCGGTTTATCGGATTGGCGTATCCATTCGAAGTCTGCGATTTTGCTAAGATACCCTTCGTCTTTTAGTGCTGTGCCCGATAATACAATTCGGCTACAGTCATTAGCTCCTTCATAATTCACATCAGAGTAATGCTTGATAACGGTCTCTTCAAAATCCTTGATAACCGAGGCTATGGGCAACACGAATTCGTCGTAGCCCAGCGAATCCTTTCTGCAGTTCATATCAACTATCAATATCATTTCTTGACCAATCGCCCTTTCCTAATAATGAAAACGCCGGAGTTACTCTTCGCTTCGATCTCATAGTCCAAGACCTCAATCTTTCTCTTGAAAAATGGGGCATCCAAGACCGTGGTTTCTATTTCTCCCCCCTCTCCTGAAGGACTGATGCGATATGTTTTCGAAAGCTTCACTAATTCGCCAACTAGTTTTCTGTCAATCTCCTTTCCCAGCCACGACTCATCCAGCGGATAAGCAAAAATGCCTGAGATTATCGCCTTGAAATCGTTTCTCACGATCTCCTCAAGCAATTCCTGTTGATCTCTCTTCCACAGTGGATTGAAACACCACAAGTCCAACATACTGCAAATTCTCTGAATCCTCTCAGCTTGATAAACCGATTCTATCGCTCCGGTTACGACACCGTCTATTCGATTAATCTCTTTGGCCCGTTTTATTGCCGATTTTAGGTCCTCAAGCTCTGCTTCTTTTCTGCCTTCTGTGGATTCTTGAATCAAAGGCAAGCCTATTGCTTCAGCCTGCAGTTTGGTGAGGTCAATGTTTGGCGTATGGAACATGTAGCTTGCTTTGTTCTTGGAGATCAAGGAGATCAAACACACGACTTCCTCCTTCTCCATCGCTTTTGACAGGGCAAGCGTTGAATCCTTGCCACCTGAGAAGAGAACAGCAAGCCTCATAATTCACCCTAGTTCTCGGACGAGTCTATTAACAATCTCGCTACGACCATAGAACTAGTTGAAGCCCGTTGATTGCATTCTCTTCTTGGGAATCGTTATCATGGCCATGGGACGTGAGAGGATGCTCGAACTGGTCGTCCGTTCTTGACATAACCTGCTATTTTCGTCTGCCAAAAGCCAGAGTTCCGATTGCTATCATGACCAGATCGAAGCAACCTATGATGAGAACGTCATAAAACAATGAATGCAATGACTGCCAAGCATCACCCAGAATGATTATCCTCAAGGCATCAACACCATACGTCAATGGATTGAGAACTGACACAGTCTGTATCCAGCTTGGAACAGTCTCGCCACGGATTGGAAACAGAGCACCGCTCAGGAAGAACAAGGGCAGGTTTATGAAGCTCTGGATAACACCATAGCTTTCCAAACTCTCCATAAAACTCGCTACAGTCAGCCCGATGCTTACTAACCCAAAAGTAATGAGTATCATTACGGGCAAGATTTCTGAGGGGTAGAAATATTGGCAATACCCCTAAAGATAAACCCTCTTCGAGATTCAGTAGCGTGGTGCCGAAGAAGTTAGGTTCGAGTCCTCGGAACTCAAGTTTCTTTAATGGCTCTTAATGCCTCTTCAGGGACTTGTCCGCTTGACCAAATGCTTGCAAACGCCTGCTTTATTCGATCGAGATATCCCATCCATCCTGGAACCCGTGGATCGTGAAAAAGCTGGGCTGATGAAAGAATATCTTGGAGTATTTTCAAGTGTGGATTCCGATGATTTGACAAATAGTTGTCTGACCAATGCTTTAGCGGGGAAATTTTCCCTTGACCCACGGCTAATCGCTCGATTTGCTCTAATTGCGTTGCATAGCGAATAAATGCAGCTGCACCTTCGGGGTGTCTTGCACCTTTTGGAATACTTAAAACGTCAGCCACAATGAGTGCGGCAGATTTCTTGCCAACAGTTGGAAAAGCGGCGGGTATCCACTTCAGGTTTGGGACAAGCAATAACCGTCGAACAAGCCAATCACCCTCTAAGACCATAGCAACCTTGCCTGTCAAAAACGGGTCTGGATCAACTGCTCCAACAGGATTGACCAGTTTAGAAAATGCCTTCAGATTCCAGCGCCTCCGAAAGGAAGAAATCCATTCATAGGCGCGGATATTTGCAGGCTGGTGAGGGGCAAACTGTCCATGTATATCAAACCAAGAACCGCCAAAAAACCATACCCAAGCGTGTGGCCACCATCCTGGATATGTCGGAACGAACCCGATTTTCCCTCGCGCCTTAACCTCCTCAAGGCCTATGTCAAAGTCCGAAAGCCCAACTGGCATTTCACCTTCAAATCGCGTTCCTCGCACGCTAGCAAGATTGACATATAAGGTCACGATGTCTGCGGAAATGGGAACACCATATAATTCTCCATTGTGCATACACAAGGAAAGGAAATTGTCGTGATAGTTCGTTTGAGAGAATTGAGTAGATTCGATAAACTCACTCAGCAATAAGAGGGCTCCCTGTGCAGCTAGATCCGCGACCTGATGATCCTCAAGGCCGATCATGTCCGGTGGCGTTCCTTGTTTAAGAGCACTCAGGAAGAGTGGAAGGTCTGGGCTTGAAGACCAATCTCCGGCGGGTGTCATTATAACTTCATAGGTTTCTTGCGATTCATTAAATGAATGAACAATATTGGCCATCGCTTCCCATTCTTCGCCACCCCACTTCTCCCAATAATTAATACGTATCCGACTCACAACTTCATCCTCTTTTAAAGCATTTGTTACCGTAAGAAGACATGTTCACTACACTTTAATGTTTTTTTGCTCTTAACACGAGTTAGACGATAATCGCCAATAGACTCAAAACTCCAAAGCCGCCTCAAAGAGACGGGAGAAAATAGAATTCTGGACGGCAGTGCGAGGGTAGGTCGTCTCCCCAGCATAAGTTTACTGGCAAACACGTGTTCAAATTTCAACCCCCACTCACAACATCTCAATCCAGCCTTCTTTTGCCCAAACTGCCTCAAAACAGGGCAGAAATTGAAGTGCGGGGGGTGGGATTTGAACCCACGAACCCCTGCGAGATAGGCTCCTGAAGCCTACGCCTTTGACCATGCTTGGCGACCCCCGCGACGTGATGACTATGCTGAGAAAAGGTTTAAGAGTTACTGTATGCTTCTCAATAAAAATGGTGTTTATATACGCCTACCCACGGTTCACTGTCAAAAGCTGGAAAGGTTCGAGGACAAACCCCTAAGATACAGGCTACCACGAAGAAGAGTCTAAGCCCAAGGTTCAGAAACAGGCGCAACTACGAGAAAAGAGTAATGCTTCAAAGAAAAGCTGGGCAAAACTGGGTCTAGACAAACTTCAACCTTTTTATCCAATCAGATCCTAACTAGAAAATGTGCTAGAGACTACACTGATTATTCTAAACGCACATGTGGTAACCCTAGATGCAAAACGGCCTGTTGCAGAAGCCATTGCCATCCGAGAAGAAAAGATAGTAGCAGTTGGCTCAAACAAGGAAATCCGAAAATACACAGGCAAGAAAACAAAACTGGTAGACGCAAAAAACAGAACAATCGTTCCAGGATTCGTCGACTGCCACGTTCACATGACAGGCTTCGGATATTCCTTGCAGAATCTAGAGCTCAGAGATGCAAGCTCAATAAGAGATGCCCAGCGAAGATTGGCGGAATATGCGAAGAAGAATCCCCAAAAAAAGTGGCTTGTGGGCGGGCGATGGGATCAAAGCCGTTTCTCTGAAAAACGCTATCCAACCCGTTGGGACCTGGATGCTGCGGTAGAGGATAAGCCGGTGTTCCTAACCCGTGTCTGCGGGCACGTAGGTGTCATCAACACCGAAGCTCTAAGGCTGGCTGGAATAACAAAAGCAACTGTCGTTGAAGGCGGAAGGGTTGACTTGGACGAGAAGTCAGGTGAACCCAATGGAATACTGCGCGAAAACGCTCTAGATCTGATTTGGAAAATTCTTCCGAAGCATAGCCAAAAAGAGCTTGAAGAAGCCTGTGCACTAGCATGTGCGAAAGCAGTAGAAGCTGGTCTTACTTGTGTGCATTGGATGGTGAGCTCTGCGAATGAAATCCGCGCCATACAGAACCTCTATTCAAAAGAAAAACTACCTCTAAGAGTCTATCTTGGTGTTTCCGTCGAGTTACTGAAGGAGTTGACTGGGTTAGGACTGCGGACGGGTTTCGGAGACGACTTGGTCAAAATAGGATTTGTGAAAATTCTAGCCGACGGCTCACTCGGAGGGCATACAGCGGCTCTGAATGCCCCTTATTCCGACAGACCTGAGACTGCTGGCATGATGCTATACACTCAAAAGGAATTGAATCGGCTTGTTCTGAAAGCGCACAAGGCTAACCTGCAGCTAGCCATCCACGCCATAGGCGATCGTGCAGTAGAATCAGTTCTAAACGCTTACGAGAAGGCCTTGAAAGCGCATCCGCGAAGAAATCATAGACACAGAATCGAGCACTGTTCAGTTCTAAACACGAAGCTCGTCAAGAGAATGAAGCATTTGGAATTGATAGCCTCTGTTCAGCCTCATTTTGTTTTCTCAGATTTTTGGGCTGTTGACCGCGTTGGTGAGGTTCGAGTGCGATGGGTTTACCCGTTCAAAACGCTTACGCGAGACGGCTTGGTTGTTTGTTCAGGTTCAGATTGCCCTGTAGAACCAATAAGCCCTGTGCTCGGCATCTGGGCAGCAGCTACGAGAAGAAAGCAAGTGGAAGAACGCTTGACTGCAGAAGAAGCCTTGAAAACCTACACTTTGAACGCTGCTTACGCTTCTTTTGATGAAGACAAGAGGGGAACAATAGAGGTTGGTAAGCTTGCTGACTTGGCAATGCTGTCAGATGATCTTCTCTCAATCTCACCCAGCAAGATCAAGCAGATCGCAGTAGATATGACAATCGTGGGCGGAAAAATAGTCTTTGTCAAGAAGCAATAGTAGAAGTAATGGCCGCTTGCCTCTCAGCTTTTCTAAAGAAAATGAAGAACAGTGAGCTGGCAATGAAATAGGCAATGGTCGTGGCCAAGAAAGGCGTGTAAAAATCGCTTAGTGTCATCATCTCGCCCGAAATTGAAGCCGTTATTGACCTCGGAATGTTGTCAGCCATCACAATCAAACCATTGGTTGTTGCCCTTTCGGTTTCAGTTACCTTCTCCATCTGGAACGTACTACTTATGGGGCCAGCCATGTTCATTAGAGTGTTCCTGCTGACATAGGCTGCGCCAGCGAGTGCGAAATTCGGTGCTATAGTCATGAGCATGATGAAGGGCATTGAGAGGAACTCGCACAATGCTATGGATCTCACTTTGCCTAGCTTTCTGGAGAGGGTCGGCGCCAAAAGAGTGCCCGCGACCAACGTTGCATTTCCGAAAGCGGTCAAGACGCCTATTTCTTCAGTACTGGCATTGAATTTCAGACTGAAAAACAGGTTGAAAAGGGGTACAATGAATCCTGCACCGAATCCTATTATTCCAACAGGTATCAAAAACTTCAATATTGTTCGATGGCTCTTGATGTTTCGAAGCGCTAAGAGCTCACTCATCTTCTGAGCTCCATGCTTCTTGTTCTCTCTGATTAGCAGTATAGGTATCACCGCGATGAGGACTAGAACCATTGAAATCATCAAGGCTGCGCGATATCCTGTTGCTGACGCATTTGTTCCTGTATTCAAGCCCAGAAACCTGTTGAAAAGGTCAGGCATGAAGCCTCCGACATAGCTGCCGACGACACTCATCACAATCATTATGGCCCAGTTAACACTGAAAACATATGTGCGTTCTTCCGAGGTGCTGTTTTCCATTATGAAGGGTGCGGACGCAACCCAGCTAATCGTGCCGATCAGACCAGAGACAAGGCTTGCAAGCAGAAGCGCAGATGGCTGTAACATCACTATCTGGACGAGATTGGCGATGTTTGACGTCAAACCTATGATTAATGCTCTTTTCGTGCCTAAGCGTTCGATGATCAAACCTGCAGGCAGAGCCACTAAACCCGTTGCCAACCCGCTAACAGTAAATAGATTGCCTATGAAGTTTGGCTGAAAACCCACTTCGGGGAGTTTGAGATACAAGTAGAATATTACTCCCCATATTCCTGAACCAAGGCCCTGCAGAACAGTTGACACTATGTAAAGCTTGGCGTTGCGGCTCAGCATGCCTAGCGGTTTAATGTACCGCTGAAACTGTGAAGGGTAATGCAAGGCTTTCTCACGACGTTTGAACGTGCTACTACATGGCCATAGGCGAATAAAAGCATCTGTTGAAAACTGATTTATTCCTCTCTGCGTAAACATGCTTCATCGTGGTCGAACAACATTTGAACTCGAATGAAGCCTTCAGAGAGATCATTCAGACTCTGCTTCAAATGCCCTCACCATCAGACAGGGATCTGAATCGGCTTAAGATGCAGATTGCAGAAAAGTATCAACTCGACAGGATACCCTCTAATTCAGAGATAATAAGTCAACTCAAAGCCAACGAGAAACGCAGACTTCTCCCTCTTTTGCAGAGGAAAAAGACCAGGACCATCTCAGGGGTCACTGTCATAGCCGTAATGACGAAGCCGCACCCGTGCCCACAACCTGACCCTTGTGCTTACTGCCCGGGAGGACCACAGTTTGGAGTTCCACAAAGCTACACAGGGTTTGAACCAGCAGCCATGCGTGGATTACAGAACGAGTTTGACCCTTATAGGCAAGTTAGAAGTCGGATGGAGCAGCTTGAGGCTATAGGACACAAAGTTGACAAGATTGAACTCATAATAATGGGTGGAACTTTTCCGGCCACACCAGTCGACTATCAATACTGGTTCGTTCAACATTGTCTTGAAGCAATAACAGGCCAAGAAACGAAAGACATCGAAGAAGCCAAGAAGAAAGCAGAGAACAGCAGAATTCGCAACGTTGGCATAACAGTCGAAACACGTCCAGATTGGGCAAAAGAAACCCACGTTGACCACATGCTAAGCCTCGGAGTGACTCGCGTAGAAATCGGTGTTCAAAACCCATCTGACACCATATACCGTCAAGTTGGGCGAACACACACGCGGCAAGACGTAATCGATGCAACTCGCATAATGAAAGACGCAGGACTAAAAGTCGTGTACCATCTGATGCCAGGCATGCCCGGCTCGAATTTCAGAAAGGATCTGGCAGCCTTCAAGGAAGTCTGCTCGAACGCGAACTTCAAACCCGACATGATCAAAATCTATCCCTGCCTGGTCGTGAAAGGCACGAAAGTTTATGAATGGTACGAAGAGGGCAAATATCGACCTTACACGAGTGAAGAGGCAGCAAATCTTATCGCAGAAATGAAGAAGATGATTCCGCCTTGGATGCGAGTGATGCGGGTTCAACGTGATATTCCTGCACCATTGATAGTTGCTGGAGTGAAAAGAAGCAACTTGCGGCAAATGGTCCAAGAGAAACTGAAGAAAGAGAAATTGAGATGCAGGTGTATACGTTGTCGAGAAGTGGGCCACAGGGTGGCGATTGATAAGGTAAAACCAAACATGGACAATGTCAAGATCCTGAGAACTGACTACAAAGCATCAGAAGGCGAAGAAATCTTCATTTCGGCAGAAGACCCAGAAAACGACGTCCTAATAGGATACGTGAGACTGAGGGTTCCTTCAAAAAGTGCACACAGGTCAGAAGTTAAAACTGTGCCCTGCACGATAGTCCGTGAACTTCATGTATATGGTCCACTAGTTCCAGTGGGCGAGCATATTGACAGGGCATGGCAGCATAAGGGTCTCGGTGGGTCTTTGATGAGTGAAGCAGAGCGAATAACGAAGGAAGACTATGATTTAAAGAAGATTCTAGTTATAAGTGCTCTAGGCACAAAAGAGTACTATATGCGGCTTGGCTACAAATATGATGGCGTTTATGTTTCCAAAATTCTGGTGAATTAGAAAATGAAGAAACAGAGTTCAGGCTATAAGGGTTCAGCGTTGGAAGCTATTCGGAGAGCCGGCGCTGAAATTGGAGACCAGATATGCATAACACGAAACGGTGAGGTTTACAAGGGGATCTTGATTCCGCGCTCTGAGTACGCAGACGACAAACATGTAGTGGTGAAGATGAAGAGTGGTTATAACATAGGCATACGGATAACCCAAAACACGAAGATAGAAAGAATAGGAAAAGGTGCAGAACCCACTTTCACTTCACCTGCCACTCCAACACAGAATCCAAACTTGCCTAAAGTAGCGATAATAAGCACTGGAGGAACCATAGCTAGCCGCGTGGACTACCGGACAGGGGCCGTAAGAGCTGCCTTGACAGCAAACGACCTGTACAGCGTCGTTCCTGAGCTTTCGAACATAGCACGCATAGATACGCAGATATTGTACAGCCTAATGAGCGAGAACATAACATCCAAACATTGGGCAGAGATCGCGGAAGTCGTCGCGCAGAAAATTACTCAAGGCGCTGATGGTGTGGTCATCGCTCATGGAACAGACACGATGGGTTACACTGCTGCAGCCCTGAGCTTTGCATTGCAGAACCTTCCTGTTCCAGTCGTGCTCGTCGGTTCACAACGATCAGCAGACAGACCAAGCTCAGATGCAGCTACAAATCTCATAGCAGCAGTTACAGCAGCGGCAAAAGCTCCTTTGGCGGAAGTAGTCCTCGCTTTCCATGAAAACCTTTCAGACAATGCCATAGCGCTCCATAGAGGTACAAAGGTCAGAAAGTGCCACACAACCAGAAGAGATACCTTCCAATCCGTGAACGTCCAACCTTTGGCTAGAGTCCAGAACCAAGAAGTAACCTTGCTAACTGAAGAATACAAGAAACGCAACTCAATGAGGAAGCTTGACGTAAAGCCTGAATTCAGCGAAGAAGTGGGATTGCTGAAGTTCCATCCAGGCATGAGTCCAACAGTAATAGACTGGTATGTTGAGAAAGGATTCAAGGGTTTGATTCTCGAGGGGACTGGTCTGGGGCACGTGAGTGAATGCCTATACGAATCCATTCAAAAAGCAATAGCGAACAATGTCATAGTGGCAATGGCTTCTCAGTGTATATGGGGACGTGTGAACATGAATGTCTACAACACGGGCCGCGACCTCCTCACAATGGGCGTAGTTCCGCTAGATGACATGCTCGCAGAGACCGCTCTGGTCAAACTAATGTGGGTTTTTGGACAGACCCAAAACGTGGAGAAGGCGAAGGAGCTTCTGAAAACAGACATTTCGGGTGAATTTTCGCCTCGAATACTCCCTAGTAGAATGGAAAAAGATTGAAGGTTGTGTACGAGTTGGAAGTGAACTATGAGAAGATTGGATTGAAAATTGGCTTGGAAGTTCATCAACAGCTTGACACCTCATCGAAGCTATTCTGTAATTGCAGGCCAGAACTTTCCAAAGAGGAACCAACGATCAAGTTTCTGCGCAGACTCAGACCGACGCAGAGCGAACTTGGCCAAATAGATCCTGCCGCTTTCTTTGAGTTTCAGAAAGGAGTGAAGATCAAGTATGAGGCAAGTACTGAAACATCGTGTCTTGTTGAAATGGATGAAGAACCCCCACACCCGTTGAACGTGGAAGCAGTCAACACGGTCCTAACTGTGGCTCTCATGATGAATGCCAAGCCAGTGGATGAAATTCACGTGATGCGCAAGACAGTCATTGACGGCTCGAACACCACAGGTTTTCAGAGAACCTGCGCGGTAGCTTTGGATGGCAAGTTACAGGTGGGAGAAAAGGTTATTCCGATTCAGCATTTGAGTCTTGAGGAAGATGCCGCCAGAAAAACGGGCGATGAAGAGGGCAACATAATACGTTATCACATTGACCGATTAGGCATACCTTTGATAGAAGTCACCACAGCACCCGTCATATATTCGCCAAACGAAGCAGGGGAAGTTGCTCTAGCTATTGGAAGCATTCTTAGAGCAACGGGGAAGGTAAAACGGGGGTTGGGAACGATTCGCCAAGACATCAATGTATCAATCACAAATGGTGCACTGATAGAAATAAAGGGCGTGCAAGAGCTTGAACTCGTACCTTTGGCCGTGGAATTTGAGGTTCAGCGTCAACTCAGCCTTCTCAAAATCGGTGAGGAACTGCGCGGAAATGGAATCAAAGAAGATGAAATAAGAGCGGAATTCAACGAAGTTACTGAACTCTTCAAGCTGACAAAGTCAAAAGTGATTCGGAGAGCGTTAGATAATAAGCAGCAGGTATTAGCTGTTAGGCTTCCGAAGTTTAGGGGCTTCCTGAAAAGAGAGCTGTTGCCGGGTTTTCGTCTTGGAACCGAAATGGCTGATAGAGCGCGGTTCTGGGGAAGAGTTGGCGGAATATTCCATACTGACGAAATGCCAGCCTACGGAGTGACACCAAAGGAAGTCCATGATTTGAGGGCATTCGTTAAAGCAGAAGAAGATGATGCAGTCGTCTTTGTCGCAGATGCCTTGGAAAACGCCCAAGATGCGCTCAAGGCAGTCGTGGAGAGAGCCAAGGAAGCCATCAAAGGTGTTCCAGAAGAGACGCGCGCAGCAAACCCAGATGGAACAACACGCTACATGAGGCCCAAGCCAGGCGCTGCAAGGATGTACCCCGAAACGGACATCCCGCAAATCCAGATAACTCAGGATCACATACAAACAATTCGTTCAAAGTTGCCTGAGCTACCAGAGCAAAAAATGAGTCGGCTAGTAAGTGGGTATGGACTAAACCAGAAACTGGCCAAGCAGATCCTTGAATCACAGCACGCAGGGCTCTTTGAAACTGTCACAAAGGAGAGTGGTGTGTCACCGACTATCATAGCTGTGTTTTTGACGGAAACCTTGAAAGCTCTGAAACGTGATGGCGTCCGAGTCGACAGAATTTCCGAGAGCCAGATCAAAGAGATTTTCAAGCACGTAGGCTCAGGAAGTCTGATGAAGGAGTCAATCTCAGATGTGGTTATTTGTCTGTCAAAAAACGGGGGCAAAACAGTGCAGGACGCAATAACTGCTCTTGGCTTGAAAGCAGTCTCTGGAGATGAACTTGAGACATTAGTGAGTAAGGTTCTTTCCGAAAACAGGAACTTGATGAAGGAGCGGGGCGAAGCGGGCTTTGGCATTATCATGGGCATTCTCATGAAGGATTTGCGAGGCAAGGTTGACGCTGCGCAAGTGAGCAAGGTTCTGAAGGAAAAGCTCAAGGACGTGTGAAAACTAGAGGTTTCACTTGTAATCCCTCAATTTGATAATAGGGGAGTGTTGCAGTTTCACGCTCTCGCCGCAATATGGGCACACGTTGAACTCTGGCATCAATGGTTTTCCACAAGCTACACAGAGGCTTTGAAACGTCATCTTTTGGTCAATTCTTCTCATTTCCCTCTTCAGTGTGGCTAACTCCGTCAATGTTCTCTCCATGCTTTCCTTTAACGGGTGAATTTCCTTTGACTCCGTTCTTATGTTAAAAATCGAATCTTTGACTTCTGCAATTGTGTTGTGGCATGACTCTATTGTCTCAAATATCGCATCCAATACCTCGCTCTTGCTCTCAAGTACCTGATTCTCAACCGTGCTCTGGGACTTGGCGTCTGAAAGCACCTTATTTAGGAAAGTCTCTACAGGGTTTTCAAAGGTTATTGCGCATGTGATTCCCCAAAGAATTAAGGAAGTGACGGCGCTTATCCAGAAGTATGTTGTTGGCGTTATGGCTTCTAGCTTCTCAACTGGGAAAGGGTAGAGAAGAAGGAGCCTGACTGGGTTGGCAAAAACTGTCGCAGATATTGCATCTATTAAATGTGCTAAGGCGATGAACGTCAAGGAGCTAGAGACCCATACTGCCAGTCCTTTCTTCGCCAAAGACCTCTCCCACCAAAAAGACTGCTCAAACTATATTATGATATCTTAATATTTAATACAGTATTCCCGTTTCGACATATATCAAAATACGAAAGTTCCGTGAGATTTGGAGATGTCACCCGCAAAACCCTCTTTTTCTCACTAGCGTGAGGAGGAGAAGAACCTTTCCACGAGCCTGAGTAACTGGTAACCGAAAAGTGCGGCTACGAAGTAGGTGGGCCACAGTATTGTAGGCCAGTTTCTTGGGACATAATTCCACAGGTTCATTGATGTGGCAAAGATCTCCATTGACAGTAGGGCACATGACCCGAGAAGGCCTAGGATGAACTGCTCTTTCGCTTCTTTCTTTTCTGTGAGCTTTCTTCTCATGATCCCCAAAACCAGCCAACCGATGAGGAATGCGAAGAAGAGCACGTACCAGCTTGGGCTGAAGTCAAAATCGAATGTCATGCCTCATGCTAGGCTTTAGTTGCTTAAAAACATGGCTTTGGTTTTTTTGGAGGTTTTTGAGTATCTTAACGCGAATTATGGGTAAGGACCATTTCACGCCTAAGTAGAGATGCCGCCCCAAAAACCGTCTTTTTCTGTAGGCGCGCTTACATGATGCGAACTCCTGAATTCACAGTCTAAATTCCCATTTGCACAACAGAGTGGAGATGTCTCCCGCAAAACCCTCTTTTTTCTTGTTTCGGGTCATGAATGGAGAAAGAAAGCACATGGTGAACATGATTTGGATGGATGAAGCATCAGGCGTCTGTGTTGTAACCCACGAGCTCTTCAGTAGGCCAGCAAGCCTAATAGGCGTAGTCCTGCCTCTTGCCACGTGGCCCTATGGTGACTTCCTAGCGTTTCTTGCACTGTCCAGGGTAGGCTGAACCCCTCGAAAAAGGGTAGGGGGGAAGAGGGGTCTGTATTGGCGGAAGTTCCAGCCAATAGGGCGAGGTTCTCACCCCTCTTAAGGGATTGTTAGCTTGAATCAAAAGAGGGATGCCGAAAAGGAATAGCATCAGTCAAGGAAAATGCTTCCAAAGCAGAAATAGAAGACTACACAACCTAGAAACCCACACTTTCTCTTTTTCCGAACTTCTGCATCTGCATGAGTTCCTTTGGTGCAGCCATTACTCCCGCCGATTTCTCCTATTTATACGCGCGCACTTCGATTTGTTAGAAGTCCATGGACTTCTGAGGGATGCGTTTATGTTTCTATTATCCTGAAATTGTTACAGTTGGATAGAGAAAAAAGATCAAATGGCAGTTTTCCTGCTCAAGTTTTACCCTTTAGCGCGCCAGGCGCCCAACTTTTACGCAAACAGAAATCCAAGCGCGAGGCCGATCAGGAATGCTATGGAAGAATAGGGTAGGACGTTGAGCCATCCGCTTCCGACATCGTAGAGTTTAGGCAAAAACTTCATGGCCTCATCGAAAAGGTCGGTGAAGGTTAAGCTCAGGACTCCTGTCGCGACGAGGACTATGATGAGTGCGACAACGACTATTAGAAGCTTCGCAGCTTTCTTGATCACGGCACCTGCCAGCAAGCCTATGATAAATGGCATGACGACTGGGACTAGCCAAGCGATCTCAGGTGGAATTGACATTGTTCTCCCAAAACTTAACTCTTTTTGTCTACAAAGAGTTTCGGAAACTCTTATATAAGATTTTTGCCCCAGTCGGCACGAGCTATTCTTCTTTCAAAACGATCACTCAACTTCGATCTTGGGAATACGACGCCTCTGATGAGACAATGCACACGCGCGCCACATTTCTTTCGATGTCGTCTGATTGCATGACACGGTTCATCTTCTAGGCATTCTATCAGGAGCACCTAAACCAAAAAGCTTAAAGCATGTGCTTCAAGTAACGTATTTTCAAAAAGGAGGGAAAAATGAGGATGAAAAGCAAAGAGTTTATGAACAAAGATGTTTATGCTGAAGACGAGAAAATAGGCCAAGTCAAAGAAATGGAAATAGATCCCGAAGATTGGAAAGTAACTCATCTTGAACTCGAATTGACCAAGGATGTAGCTGAATCAGTGCTTGGCGCAAAGAAAGGCGGAGTACGAAACATGTTGGCCATTTCAGCCCTAGAGAAAGGAGTTGCACGCTGGACTGCTAAGGGTCTTAATCTCAAGGTCTCAAAAGCACAACTTCACATGTACCTAAAACCAGTAGTCGAAACTTAGTTGGGGAGTTGGCTATGGTGCCAACATTGTCTTGCTTAGAGACAATCGTTTCTAATAATCGCGATGAATGGCAATAAGCTCTTGTCTTCAACTTTTTTTTCTAACAAGTCTCCACTGGTTGGATTCATCGGTCCAATTCTGTTATCTTGGTTGGTTTTCTAAGACTGGATACGATTTATGTGCGGTGGGCGCGCGATGTTATGCTTAAATAACGATTCTCTCATTTGTTGAAACAAGAGGGAAAATGGTCAGGTTTTTGCAAGGAATGAGGGGCTTCCTAGAGAACGTCGGGTATGCTTGGCAAGTGAGAAAGACCCCTTACGCAGACAACGTAGCCCTTAAGACACACTACTTAGAGAGCAGAAAGTTGTATCATGGAAAAATGAACAGTGCACTCTTACATCGTACAAACAATGATGTAAATAGTGCTTTTGATGAACTGTTTAGTGCTGTAGACTATAGTGATACGTCAGATTTATGGGAAAGAAAAGCTAGTCTGGCTAAAAGCATAAACGATAATAGGGGTGATGTTGGGGCAGCCCTCATAGGGACGATTACCGGGTATTTTACATCTCTGGGAATGGCTATCCCCCTGGTACCTGAAGTTTACACAAAGGGTTTGAATGTGTTTTCCAGCTTCCTTTTCTGGGGGCTACTTGCCGTTCTTGTGTTCGGAATTTACACTGGAGGTTTTAACCAAAATAGACTAAAAAGACTTGTTAGAGAACACAAGGATTATACGAGGGAATCCGAAGAAATTGCAGATTTACTTGAGAGAAAAAGGGGTACACAAATTCGATAAGAATTCCCAGCGACTTCAGGAATTGTCTGAGGGTTATTCTAGCCACCAAACGTTTGGGTTTGAGCTTGAAGTTTAACAGATAGTCACGCACAGTCGCTTCTGACATTGAGCTTTTGCGGTGTCGTGTCAGCATGGTTCTGCAAAGTTTTATATATGATGGATGGCGATTTATCTCAGGGAATTAGCTATGGATACGTTTTGGACGATTGCTGTTATTCTCGTGATACTGTGGTTAGTGGGATTCTTTGCTCTACCTGGCGTAGGTGAATTGATACACATACTGCTTGTGATTGCCGTAATTGTAGTAGTCTATCGGCTTTTGACTGGAAGACATATCTTGAGTGGAGAAAAAAGATAGCGTTCACAGACCGGATCGCACCCTCCAATAACTCGCGCACCCTGGATTCACTGACTTCAATGCCTTCTATTAACCTTATTTCTCATTTGTTTGTAGAACTCCAGAAAAGGTACGTTTTTGTCTGCATCAGGAAACCGCAGATTCTTATGAGGTTGCCCTATTTCCGCAGCCAATGGAGACTTCTCCCGTTATCCCGTTTGACATAGATATCGCCAAAAGAAACATGGTGAAAGACGCTTAAAAAGAGTGATAGAGAATACTTCTAGTGACGCAGAATGAACAACACCAAACCAGTCAGATGCCAGAAATGTGGAAAACCTTTAGGCTACGTGACTGTGTTAGCAAAAGGTCTAACATCGCTTCAGCAACCAATTCAAAATGCCAAAATAGTTGCTATCTGCATGGAATGTTTCCAAAAGAAAAAGTAGTCAACGGGTCAAACTGGCTTAAGAGAACTGATAGAAGCGTCTCCCGTTATCCTCAGTAGTTTACGTAGTTAATGTGGCGAGACAAAGGTTTTAAAAAGGATTTGGCTAGAATTTACGAATTGAGAGGAACTGAACTTGAAGATACTGGAGATATGTTGTAGCCCTAGGAAAGGGAATACTGAATGGTTGATGAGAAAACTCATGGCGAAGGCTGAGAATAGAGATGCCGAAACCGAGTTGATTACGCTCAAAGACAAGAACATCAAGATGTGCGACGGCTGTTTAGCATGCGAAAAGACAAACGCATGCCACATCAAAGATGACATGCAGGGAATCTACGGCAAGATGCTTTCAGCTGATGCCATTGTGCTAGGTTCTCCAGACTACATGGATGCTCCTACGGCGTCAGCCATGAACTTCATCCATCGTATGTATCCTCTCTATGGAAAAATCAAAGGGAAAAGATTCGCAAGCGTTATCGTTGGACAGGTTACTGGAGCCGATGGTGTTGCTTCACGGGGAAAAGTCGAAGACTACCTCAAATCAATCGCAAGCCTGTTTGGATTAGATTATAGAGGTTCAATAAGCGTAGCCGCTCGAGACCCAAACGACGCCTCTAAAATCGCAGACATTGAAAAACAATGCGAAGACCTTGCTACAATAATCTTGAAATAGCTACCACAATGACTGGTGAATTTCCGCTGGTTCAGCCATAACTCCCCCGCAAAACTAAAGCCAGCTTTCTTTATGCGTTTTTTGTTAGTATTTTTGGTTCTTTCCATTCTTCTCTGAGAATGCTGAACATGCAGTCATCTTTCCATTTTCCTCTGCAGAAGAAGGTTTTTCTTAGGATTCCTTCTCTCTTGAATCCTGCTTTCTCAAGAGCTTTGCAAGATGCAATGTTTTCTGGGTCAGCTTTTGCTTGGATTCTCTCTAAGTCTTTTGAGAGAAACAGGTAGTCAACCATTATCATGATGGCTTCACTAGCATAGCCTTTTTTTCGTTCATTAGGCACGACAAAGTATCCGACCTCTACCTCTCCTGCCGACAAAAGGTGAGCTATGTTTCCAATCTTTGTTCCATCCTTCTTCTCTATAAAGAACCACTGAGAATCCTTTAGATTGTCGTAAAGTTTCTCCAAATCGGTTTTCGTCTCTTCTCTGAGTTGTTCCAACTCTCCCCTAAAATCGGGATTGTTGTCCCATTCGTGTAGCAACGGTAGGTCTTCCTTCTCCACTATTCTAAGGTTCACATTCTTGCCTTCAAGCAAGCCGATTCACCAACCTAGCAGTCTGATTCGGTGTGGCTATAACTTTTCCGCAACGTCTTGGTTTGGGGGCAAAACTCTATCCAAACCGTTCGCTAAATGAATGCTAGCGCGTACTTGGTTGGGGTAAAGTTTTATTCCTTCCTTCCTTAACGCAAAAACGACGACGACGAACGACGACGGCTAGCGCGCTGCATATTTTCACAGTATTAACAGATCTCAAACTGGTCTCAAGGACGTTTTCAGAACTGTCTCAAGTTGGTACTACTACTATAGTATATTGTAGTAGTGGTACGTGTCACGTATCACGTAATATATATTTATAAATAAGTAATTATGTTTTGGGCTTTCTGGGCGAATGATAGCAAGATTAAACAGGTTCGTAAGAACAATATACCTTTATGAATAAGGCTGAGGGCAAAAGCAAACCGAGCAGTCTTAGAAAGGTAACATTCGTAGTGGCTGGGACTATTTCTTTAGGATTGGGGACCATAGGCATATTTCTGCCCATTCTGCCTACCACCCCGTTTCTGCTGCTCTCAGCCGCATGTTATTACAAAGGTTCAGAGCGGATGCATCGATGGCTGCTTAACAACAAATTGTTTGGAAGCTACATAAGAAACTACAAAGAGGGAAAGGGAATCTCACAAGCCGGAAAAATCCTAACCCTATTCCTGCTATGGATAACAATCTGCCTTTCAGCGTTCTACTTGGTAGACAATTGTCTTATACAAATCGCTCTTTTCGCGATAGCCTTCGTCGTAACTGTCCACATCGCAAGATTGCCAACATTCAGAAGATCATAGTCCTTCAAGTAATCTGGGCGCGCACACTGCTACGCGCGCTAATTGGAAAGTGCTGTAATCACAATGTTGGAAATAAAACTTTACCAAGGAAGGAGTGGACCTTTTCAACCCAGAAGACGTCAAGAAAAACATAGCGGCACATGAGAAATGGGGAAACGGGCACAAACTGATCGCGGTTCACGCTTACAATGGCTTGGCTCAAATGCTAAAGATAAGCTGGACACCCCCGACATACATTAACGACAAGAGTCTTCCTTTCATTCCATTGGAAAAGGAAATAGACGCTCTAGTAAGTGGTTGCAGCAAGAAAATCGCTGTCTCGCTTCAACTGCTCAAGGAAACTGGAATGCGAATAGGCGAAGTATGGAAACTCCGATGGACCGACCTAGACGAAGAAAACGGCACCATAAGAACCAAGGCTGAGAAGCACGGCAATCCAAGAATGTTCAAAGTCTCTCCCAGACTAATCGGTATGCTCAACAGTCTACCAAAGAAAAATAATACATATTCGGCAACGCAAACCTAGCTGGCCACCGATGGAGATTTGACAGACAGAAAAGAAGACTCTCCGAAAAACTCCAAAACCCCCGACTGCTACAAATAAAGTTTCATACCCTGAGACATTGGAAGGCAACGATGGAATACCACAAGACTAAGGACCTGCTGCACGTTATGAAGATGCTAGGACATCGAAACATCCAAAGCACTCTAGTGTACACCCGATTGACAAACTTTGAAAGCGACGAATATCATGCTGCAACTGCCAAAACGCTGGAAGATGCGAAGCAGCTCATAGAAAGCGGGTTCGAGTATGTCTGTGATATGGAAGACTATAAGCTGTTCAGAAAGAGGAAGTGAAAAATTGTCAGAATACAGTGAAAAACAGCTTCTATACGTAAATCCTAAAAGCCTTCAACACAATCTATATTGCAGAATGATGACATAGGTTCAGGCGATGAAAGAAATGCATGGAAACTTTGCCCTAAGATTCAAAATGGGCGAGTATGAAGTGGAGTTAAGTGGAAGCCGGGAGGAAGTCCTGAAAACAATCGAAGAACTTCCAACGCTTATCACTAGCATACACAAAGCTTTTGAAAACGTGAAACCCAAGACCGTCACTACATTGACTGTCAAAACAGAGCCTCCTAAGGAACAAACGAAGATACAGAAATATCCGAAGATTTCGCCAACACAAGATTGTGAAGAAGCAATTACGAGGATTTTGCATACTGACTGGGGAAAATGGCGACCACGCATGATCGAAGAGCTCAAAGAAGCATTGCAGGCCAATGGGTTGAACTACCCAATCCGTGTTTTGGCTGGAGCCCTAAGCGGGTTGGTTAAAAAAGGAAAGGTTAAGCGCTGGAACACGGACGCGGGATTTGTCTACATTCTTGTCGAAAACGAGGCATTGGGGCAAGGAGGGCGGCTGAATGAAGAAGGTTGAGACACGAATCAAAACCTCTTTCGGCGAAATCGTGATAGAGGGTGATACCCCTCAAGAAATCCTTGAACTCCTCTCCACTTTCCCGGAGGATTTCGTGGAAAAAGTGGATAGCTTTGTCTCAAGCCGCATAATTCCCTCGGCTGCACAACTGAAAGGCATAGTTGAATCCACGACCGAGGGCCCAGTAATAGTGGCTCATGAGACGCTAACTCATTATGAAGCTATAGGATTAACGTTGTATGCTTCGGATGAAAAGAAGAACACGGCAGCACAAATCTCAAAGCTCCTTGGATCATCTGGAATAAAGTGCATGGTTCCAGCGCGTTTGAACGAGATGACAAAAAGGGGACAGGTTTTCAAGCCAGACCCAAAGAGGCCGGAGTTCAAACTGACGATTCAGGGTGAAAGATGGGTTGAGAGTGGCGTTCTACCGAAACTCAGAGGCAAGCTGAGTTGACAAGCCAAGAAAGCAAGATAACGGTTCACATAAAGTACAAAGATCTTGAAGAGACGTTTGAAGGTAGCCCAGAGAACGTGTGGCTCTCCGTGAACAGATTCTTTGGCAGTTTTCTCCAAGGCTTCGAAATTGCAGACAAGGTAATTCTGAAAATAGACTTGAAACAACTCATCAAAAACTGTGAAGGCATTCTTGCATTCTCGCATGAAGGACCGAACTTGCTAGTCTCTAGAAATAAACTGACAGACAACGAGACTCTGGCACTCTGGTTGCTAGCTGCTCACTTAGGTTTTCAATTGGGATTATTGAAAAGCGACGCCATCTCAAAAGACGAGTTGCAAGTCAAGCTTGGAAAAAGTTCGAAGATCGTCAGCACACGTTTGAGTGAACTGGTTAAAAGCGATATTGGAGCAAAGACGCCAGAAGACAATTACAGAATCACGACTTTCGGTATAGCCCAAATGCAGAAAGAGATAATCGCTCGCGTCAAAGCAAGAGCAGGGATTTGAGTTTTTCAGAAACAAAGTTTCCATAATTCTCTCATTTAGTCGTTCATGACGTTCCGGCTTCGATCTCCTCAATAGCCTTTCTAACTGTGGCGAGAGAGGTTATCGTATTATCTGGTTTCATCTGCTCCTTTTCTAGGTTGCCAAGATTTCTCGATATTGAAACAAGTGACTTGGGGTCAGCCTCAGCGATTTTGTCTCGTCCCACATCACTTGAAAAATGTATTGCCTTGAAGCCCGCGTTTTTGGCACCGTATACGTCAGCCTTCAGATTGTCACCGATGTGAACGACCTCACATGGTTCCATTTTCATCTTCTTTGCGACGAGTTGGAATATTCTGCGGTCTGGTTTTCGAATACCAACTTCATCGGAGAAAACCATCAAATCAAAATGATCTGACACTTTCTGCTCTGAGAGGAATCTACGCAGGGCAGTGCCTGGAGTCAGTCCAGTGTTGCATATGAGTCCAATCCGGTTATGTCGTTCCTTAAGCCACTTCAATGTTGTGTGCGCATCTGGGTTGAGGTATGGTGGTACTTCAAAAAACGGTGAGACATAAGCTGAGCTCAGATCTTTGATCAATTTTGTTTTTGGCATAACTGATCTTTTCGGCAGGTTTTCGAGGAACAGTTGTATTTGATCCATGTGGGTGACGTCTTTGTTTTTGTTCCACTCTTTTAAGAGTGAGGAGATCGTCTTGTTCAAGGCGTCCTCCACTTGCTCAATGGAGACCAGTGCTTCGAATCTGTTTAGAGCATGCGCGAGTTTTCGGCAACGAGCAGATGTTCGTTCTGCACTTGCACCATCTTTTTCGAAAAGTAGGGTTTCCCACAGGTCGAAAGTTACTGCTTTGATGGTATGACCATTCTCTCTCAATGTGCCATTCCTCTTCACAATGTACGCGGCTTTGTTGGGCGTTTCCTGTTATCCTCATAGGCTATGGCGGTCTTTTCTGAGCGTATTGATATCTGCGGGGTTTGCCCTCTCTCGTCAAGACTCCGTCTTTGACTAGGTCTATCAGTGCATGAGCTACGGCGGTTCGGTCATAATGGAATCCACGTTTTGCCATTTCAGTATGGACTTCGCTTAGACCTTTTGCCGTTGAGAACCAGCCTTCTTTCCAAAGATTTTGAATTATGGTCTTACATGTCTCAGCTCTGGGTGGAGGCGGGTTTCTTTCCGTTATTGCTCGAGTTTCTTTCATTTTCTCAGTCACCGTTGAGAGAACCTTATCCACTGTTGTCTGCAGTTGGTCTTCTTGGCATTCTATTTCGAATTCCATTTCTCCTATTTTCATTTTCAGTTTTATCGGGGGTTTGAGTTCTCTTTCTGCCAACGTTTCACCTTATTGTATATTGTATTGCGCATCTTGTTCATGCACAACACTTAAATAGCTCATGAGCAAACTATTGGCTATTGGTGAATCATAGTGATTGAACAATACACTATTGCAACAACACCAAGATATAACTTTCCAAACCCCACAATGGATTCAACATTACCACAGCGATTCATAGAACAAAGCATAATATCACTCAAACAAGTGCAAAATCGGGCTTTTCAACTAAATCAACAGATCATTCAACAAAACGATACTTCTGAAATGCAAACACATGGGCTGAGCCTCAATCCGCGACCAATACCATTAAGTCCCAAGCGCCAAGCAACCACAATTGCAGCATGTGACACGTCAACGATAAAAATCGGTGAAACAAGCACCGGCGTTCTAGTAGCCATCAGAGGCGCAAACGTATGGAGACAAAACAAAAGCTACAGATACATCCGCCTCGGACCCTTCATATTCCACCTAACTGTCGAGAGCAAAAGCGAAGTCTACAACGCTCTGGAAAGATCATGTTTTGGCACATCAAATGACGGAAATCATCAGAACATAAGCATCTGGCAGATGCCGATGCGAATAGCTGGTCTACTTGAAAGGTGGCTGCAAAGCATGCTCGCAAGCATGGTAAGTAATGGATTGATTCTCTTTGACGGCTCGCTGACAGCTGGAGCTGGTGGTGTTTCGACAAGAGGTTTGAAGCAGATACTGGTCAGGGCCAGCGAAAACAACAACACTGTTTTGGCTTTCTCAAAAATGACAAACCTCAGAGCAGACGGACACATCATTACCGATGTGCCATTTGAGCTTAGACCGCCCTGTCTGCTCGAGACGATAGGATTGAAGACCAAACCCCCAATCACTCTGTTGGGTGATGTTTTCGTCGCAAAACTAACTTGTGAAGACTACGCGTTTAGACTGGACATCAGTAAAGACCTCTCTCTTGAACAGAAAATTGAGGCTGTTGAGAAGCTGCTGGGAAATGACGTCATTTCACAGAGTTACCCAGAGACCTTGCGCTTGGCCCATATCTTATGCACGTTTACGGCGAACGAGGTTTTAGCGATGCAGCATTTTGCAGTGCGGAAATATGGACTTAAGCTTGTCAACAGGCCGGATATGCATAAGCTTCTGTTTGGTCCTTTTGGCAGAGGTGAAATCTGCTCATGAAGCTTTACCGAAAAGAGGGCAATGTCCTGCAGATACTGAGCTTCCCGCATGAGACTGTCGAGAAGGGCGACTATTTGCTCGTCGAAGACCAAGAGGCAGGCAAGGCTTTAATAGCTCAGGTGATTGATGTGCAGTTTGCAAGTATTCCCGGGGTTCTTGAGGAACTACTTCGAGGCCTGCCAGACGGTGGCGAAGTCATTCAAGGAGAGGATTTTGACCCACTGGAAATAGCTCCTCACATTACTTACATTCAAGACGCCAGCTTACTTATCTGCAAAATACGAGCTACTCTGGAGAATGAGAACCTGAGTCCGAGTAGCTCATGGCTTCCGTCGCGTTCTCAGTCCACGATAAAGAAGCTGCCGATTCCAACGTTGCTGAGGCTCGCAAAGGTTGATGGAAAGCTTCCTATCGTGTTGGGTGGCACGAAGGATTCTTCGCTTCTAACGATTGATGCAGTGCACTTGGATGGTAAGCTTAACATCATAACTGGGAAAAAAGAAACGGGGAAATCTCATTTATCGAAGCTTCTGATGGTTAATCTGGTTGGGTACAAGGCTACAGTCGTCGTTTTTGACTTAAACGGCGAGTACTTGAGTTTAGGCATGACCAGTGATGGCAAGAGAAATGCTCACTATGACAAGATTCATGTTTTGACACCTTCGCAAAATTTCAAGTTGGCCCTGAAACAGCTGAATCTTCACGTTATGCTTGGCATTCTCATTCACGCGCTGCATTTGCCTGGAACATCAGCTCGCGAGTTTAGACGAATTTGGCTTTTTTTGAAGGAAAAAGATATGCTTACACTGCATGACTTGGGGGAAACCATACGCACTTGGAACTGTAATCAACATGTTCGTGACGCGTTGTCTTCTCGCTTTCATGCTTTGATAAATTCGGGTTTCTTCACGGATAACGTTGCTGAAGCGGCTTTGCTAGAAGATTGCCTGTTCAAAGCAAAAGAACAAGGAGGTGCTATCCTAGTAAACCTGCGGAACACTGGTGCAATTGACCGCCAAATAGTCGTGGAGTACGTTCTTGGAAAACTTGTGGAATTGCTTACAAGCTGGAAGCTCAAAGCCGCTTTTCTCTTCGCTGAAGAAGCACACCTATACCTTCGGGAGACCTATTGGGATGACATCGTTACTCGTATGAGGCATTTTGGCATATTCACTACCTTCATAACCAACCAGCCCGATACCATCCGAGAGAACATTTACCGTCAGGCAGACAACATATTCCTGTTCAACTTCACAAATGAGCACGACTTGGACGTTGTTTCACGCGCTGCAAGGGTTGATGGGGAGACAGTCAAGTCGATTGCTCATGACCTGCCGCCACACTACTGCCTCACACTTGGTAAAGTCGTGAAGGATTTTCCAATTGTCGTGAAAGTCAAGGCTTTAGACGTCAAAACCATGGGTGAGACGAGACTCTTCTTCCAAAACTGACTGCACGCATGCTCTACGAATAGTTTCCAAGCAAACTCTGATTGTATTCAACTAGTTTTCTGGCGGTGCATCTGGTTCCCGTAGTTTCTTCTTGTTTCTCTGGAAGAATTCCCTAAAGGTTCTTGTCAAATCGTATTCTTCTACGTTTTCAAGTGGCACCCATTTCAGTTCTTCTGCGTCGCTGGAAGCCTTAGGTTTTCCTCCCTTTAGTCTCACGGAATAGTCTATGATTACAAAATGATACTCTATCCGGCCTTTTTCGTCCCCAGTTACGTTGTTGACAACATCAATGAGTTCAGGGTTGTCAACATCTAGTCCTGTCTCTTCCTTGACTTCTCGCATGACTGCCTCCTCTGTGCTCTCACCCAGTTCAACGATGCCGCCTGGAATGCTCCATTTTCCCTTTCCAGGGTCATTTCTTCTTCTCTCCAGTAGGATTCTGCCGTCACGTATTATCACGGCGCCTACTCCCACAATTGGTTGGTTCGGGTAGAGTCTTCTCAAAGTTCAGTGCCTCCGAAATTGAATCATTGTTCTTACCTTAGGGCATACTATTTCTTGGGAGATTTTTCAATTATCGTTCCAACCTTTTTGCCACATACGGCAGCGGAGACATTTTCCGGTCTAGCACCATTTACAACAACTACCTTCACTGTGCCTTTTCTCAAGACCTTGACAGCTTCAGGATCGAGAATTTGGTGGATCCCTGCTTTATGTTTCTTTTCTGCTAGTGTGTGTGATAAATCCTCAAAGCATATGCGATCAAGCTTGACAGCATCCGAGTGTGTTCTGGGGTCTTTATCGTATATTCCTTCTTGGTCGGTGGCCTTGATATACAAGTCAGCGCCCACACGTTCTGCGATCAATGCAGCAACGGCGTCTGTAGTCATGCCTGGCCTCAGACCACCCATCACAGCGATTTTTCCATTCTTCAAACAGTTTGCAGCGTCTTCAACAGTCATAGAGACTGAATCGCAGCTCAGTTTTCCTAGTTTCTTGAGGAAGAGTAAAGCAAAGAGTCTTGAGACCGAGATTGCAACATTGTCTTGATCTGATTGGGTTAGCCCCAAATCCTTTGCGGTCTTGATGTATTCTCTTGCTAGAGTGCCGCCTCCAACTACAACCGCTATGGAATGTCCTTGTTCCTTTAGGTTTTCCAGCAAGGCCACGTATCTCTTGATCAAATCTGGGTTGATAGGAGATGCGACAATCGAACCTCCTATCCTAATGACAATGCGCATGAATTGCTACATCCTATGTGGCGTATAATACGTGATTTTCTGGTTAAAAGTCTTCAGAAGAGTCTACTCGGGCTCGATTTGGTTTTGGGTCTTTAGCACATGGAGTGTCGCACAAGCAAAGATAATAACGGTCTAGTGTTGATATTGTTGACTGGTCAAGCGGCTGTGCCTTGCTATGTCTTCTGCTGATGTTGCGGTTCATGTGTTTCGAACTCTGGAAAGTGCAGACTTCAGAGTGCTGCAGGTAATTGAGACGGCTATGAGCGAACACGAGTTTGTTCCAAAAGAGAAAATTGCCCGTTTCGCGAAGTTTGATCTTGCTCGGGAGGCCGATTTCAGATTAGGTCGGTTGAGCAAACTCGGTTTGATATATCGGGCACGAGGTGCATATGTTGGTTATGCGCTAAACTACGCGGGATACGATTGTTTGGCCATAAATGCGTTCGTAAAGGCGAACGTCCTTGAAGCTTTTGGCAAATCCTTAGGTGTTGGCAAAGAGGCGGACGTTTTTGATGCGTTGACTCCGGCGAAAGAGCAGGTGGCTGTGAAGTTTCAGAGGTTGGGAAGAATCAGTTTTCGTCAGACGCAACGTAAGAGAGGTTACGTTAAAGAGCATGCGGGTTGGCTTTTTCAGTCGAGGCTTGCGGCAGAGAACGAATACAAGGCCTTAAAAATCCTTTATCGTTGTGGTGTGGCTGTTCCTGAACCGATAAGTCAGAGCCGCCATGTTCTTGTTATGGGTATGATTGAAGGAGCAGAACTGGCAAAGTGGAGAGCGTTTTCGCATCCCGAGCGAGTGCTAAAAGAGATTTTCAGAAATCTCCGGAGAGCTTACTTGAAAGCAGGCGTGATTCACGCTGACATGAGCGAATACAACATAATTCTCAAGCCTGACGGACACATACTCCTCATTGATTGGCCGCAATATGTTACGTTGGAGCATTCGAACGCTAGTGATTTTTTGAAGCGAGATGTGAGAAACGTTCTGAATTACTTCAGCAGGAAGTTCAAGTTGAAAATCAGAATTAATGAAGCCTTGGAATACGTGACTGGGACTCGTAGAAAACTGCTTTAGAGTCTGTTATAGTGCTATGTAGAGTATGTTGTTTCCACGCAGTAGCACGTTACCGTAGTTGGTCATCAACTGGTCGTCTTTGCACTCGGACGCGCCTTCTAGAAGTATGTTCATGTGGCCGTCACACTTGATCATTTTGCCCTTGTATTCACAACCGTTTTTGAGCATAACGGAAATCGTTGCATTCAACTGTTTGACTAACACGTTCAAAGGTTTTTTGCTAGGTTCCATTCAAGCACCTTTTGTTTCGATTATGCATATCCACAACATCCCTACCTATAAAAGTTTTATGAAGATCAGACGATGAAATACGATATTTCTGGTCGGTATCCGGTGTTGAGCATGGGCATTGTCCATGTCCCAGAGGCTGAAGGATTGTTCAGAATCCCGAAAGAGCGAGCGAAAATCAGTGTTGCCAAAATGTTCACAGCAAAAGCAATAATAACTCTCGCATGAATTGGATCCGCGAGGAACAAGAATGAAATACGAAATCAAATACAGGCCATCGTACTCATTGCTCGTTGTGAATTTGGCGCAAGGCGATACGATCACTGCTGAAGCTGGCGCAATGACATACATGTCTCCAAACATTGAGCCCCACACTAGGAAAAGGGAAAAGAGTCTTTTGGGCAGTTTGGGTTTGACTATCCTTGGTGGGCAATCTTTCTGGGTGAATGACTACATTGCGACGAACGGACCCGGTGAAGTGGCGTTCGTTGCCGCACCAATAGGAGATATCGAAACGTTGGAGATTAGACCTAATCAGGGGTACATAATCCAGAAATCCGCATACATAGCTTCGACTGAAAGCGTGGACTTGGACATCAAATGGGAAGGCTTCACGAAAGGACTGTTTGGGCAAGGCTTATTCATGATAAAGGTCAGGGGTAATGGCACATTATTCATAAACACTTTTGGGGCGATCGACAAACACACATTGGCGCCTGGACAGACGATGATAGTGGACAATTTCCACTTGGTGGCATTCAGCGACACGTGCAGCTATAAGGTCACAAAGTTTGGTGGATTGAAAGAGACTATACTTGGCGGAGAAGGCTTGGTGACGCAGATCACAGGTCCAGGGGACATTTACATTCAAACCAAGAACGTGCGCGAGTTCGTTGAATGGCTTTGGACGCTGATGGAACCGAAAGTGAGGTCAAAAGCTCGCTAAGATCCTTTTCTTTTTTTTGTGTGATTCAAGTCACAAGTTGTGAAAACTGCATTCTTCGGAATAAACACTTAAGTAACTAGCTGGTTGCTAGAAAATGATGGAAAATGAAGATAGTCGTTGTAGACCATGTTTACCTAGAGGAAAAGCACATTGAAAAGCTGCGATCGCTCGGCGACCTAGAAGTTTTCAAGGAACCTCCGAAAACACCTGACGAATTGAAACAGAGAATAGAAGATGCTGACGTAGTCATAGTCGGCTGGAGCCAATTAGATCAGAGCGTCATTGATTCTGCCAAGAGACTTAAGATGATCTCGATATGGGCGACAACTTGCCACTACGCTGATCCGGAGGCGGCGAAAAAGAGAGGCATTGTGGTTACTCATGTTCCAGGATATGCCACTGAAGCTGTTGCCGAGTACACGTTCGCATTGCTGTTGGCTGTTGTCAGAAGACTGACGTTGGCTGACAAGCACGTTAGGGAGGGGAACTTTGACTGGAGGCCTTTTGGAGGTCGAGAGTTAGCTGGCAAAACTCTTGGAGTGATCGGTACCGGATCGATTGGCTGCCGGGTTGCTGAGATAGGTCGAGCCTTTAGGATGCAGGTTTTAGGCCACGACAAGTATCCTAACCTCAAAAGAGCAGAAGAGATAGGGATGAAGTATGTCGACCTCGACACATTGCTGAGAGAAAGCGATGTGGTTACGTTACATGTTACGCTAACGTCGGAAACAGAGAAATTGATAGGGAAGAAGGAGATCGCTTCCATGAAGGACGGTGGAGTGATAATCAACACTTCCCAAGGCAAGACAATAGATGAGAAGGCCCTGGTTGAAGCTTTAGAATCGGGCAAATTGTCCTGCGCGGGGCTGGATGTTCTAGAGGAGGAGCCACCAGCCAAAGATAATCCACTTTTCAAACTCGACAGCGTAGTGCTTTCCCCACACATCGGATTCAACACTGTCGAAGCAGAAGTGAGGTGTACGGATATGTGCATCGAGAACGTCGTCAGGTTCTTGGAGGGAAAGCAACAAAACGTCTGTTAGCAAGATATGGGCTTGTCTTAGAATGAAGGGTGAATTGGCATGTACTTAACCAAGGAAGAGCAGCAGATACTCGATGGAGAACTAGGCGTGGGAACGCAAAAAGCAATGGAGTTGCTAGTCGCAATAGGAGACGCGTATGACGCGGAAAAAACGATTCCCGTAAACCGGGCGCACGCTGCCTCAAGTGGTCAAGAAGGAGACTTGTACTTCGTTGAACTCTTAGCTGAGGGAGGCGCAAAATGCAGGGTTCCCACTAGCACCAACCCAGTCTATGACCTAACATATTTCCACGGTCTGTTTGATATTCCAAAAGGCGAAGCGGAAGTGGCTCGGAGAGTAATGGAAGCTTACAAGCGAGTAGGTGCCATACTGAGCTGGAGCTGCATACCCTACCTGTCGGAAAACATTCCGCTATACGGTGAAACTGTGGCCTTTTCCGAGTCAAGTGCTACCCCCTATGTTAACTCTGTCATTGGCGCTAGAACAAACCGTGAAGCAGCTCAAAGTGCACTGGCCTCAGGGATCATTGGCAAGACTCCGAAGTACGGTTTGCACATCAAAGAGAATAGGAAGGGGACATTTCTGGTCGATGTGGAAGCATCCTTGAGGGACGAGTTCGATTATACACTTCTGGGCTACTATGTCGGCAAGATTGTAGGCTACGGGGTTCCTGTGTTGACCGGGTTACCTAGACGTCCGAGCACGGAGGAACTGATAAACTTCTGCGCAATGTCAAACACGTCGGGAGCGATATCAATGTTCTACATGCCCGGATACACGGTTGAGGCTTCGACAGTGGAGGAGGCTTTTCAGGGAGACCTTCCAAAAGACAAAGTGACAGTCACGGATGGGGCACTCAGGGAAGTCGATGAAGAACTTCAAACGACAAACGGAAGAATAGACTTCGTTATGCTCGGATGCCCCCATTACACTCTCAAGCAGTTGGGAGAAGTTGCGAGACTCTTAGAAGGAAAAAAGGTGCAAAATGGCGTCTCGTTCTGGGTTTGCACGTCAGCCACAACAAAAGTTTTGTCCGACAAGACCGGGCATACAGACGCAATAGAAAAAGCTGGCGGGCACGTGGTTGTGGACACTTGCATAGATGAGCCATGCTGGATTGCCTACAAGGAAAAAGTGGGGATGACGGACTCGCCTAAATGTGCCTACTACCGTCGATTCAAAGAGGTCATGGTGGCGAGGCTTCAGGACTGCGTTGAAGCCGCGGTTAAGGGAAGGTGGAGATGAGAAGCTTGGAGATTTCATTGAAGTGTCACAAGATCATTGGAGGCTGCGGAGAAGGCGAGGCTCTTGTGTCTCATGAACCGATCTGCTTCTACCTGACAGATCCCAAGACAGGCGTGATAAGAGAGAAAACGCATGAGCTAGCTGGAAAAAACGTTGCCAACAAGGTTCTCGTTTTCCCTTCAGGAAAGGCCAGTTCAGTGGTTCAGATAGACGGCCTGTTCAAGCTCGCGTCAAACAACCTTGCTCCGAAGGCCATGATAGTGAAGGACGTAGAAACAGTGCTGGTAGTGAGCGCATTCATAGCAAAAGTTCCGCTGGTAGACAAGCTAGAGCAGGATCCGTTCGAAGCCATTAGGACGGGTGACTTCGTAAAGGTAGACGCAGACAAATCCATAATCGCGATCACAAGGCAGAGAACCTAAGTCGTCACGCTTAATCTATGGTCTACGCTCTAGGCTTCTCTTAATCCGTTCGATTCCTTCTTTGAGCTGTTCATAGGAGACAGAGTATGATATCCTTAGATGTCCTTCTCCTGCCTTCCCGAAACCTGAGCCTGGTGCAGTTGCCACTTTAGCCTCATTCAACAGATATTGGGCGAGCGCCTCATCAGATTTTTCGAAGCTTGAGAATTCTGGAAAAACGTAGAAGGCTCCTTTCGGTGTAGCGCATCGCAATTTCTTGATTTTGTCTAACTCGCTGAGCACGTATCTTCTTCTTCTGTTGTATTCGGTTACCATTTCTTGGACGCAATCCTGGGGTCCAGTCAGCGCAGCATAGGCTGCTTTTTGTGAAATTGCGTTCGGGCAAAGGGTTGCGTAGTAGTGCAGATTGCGCAGCGTTGCAGAGAGCTTTTTCTCGGCTATTATGTAGCCGATTCTCCACCCTGTCATAGCATACGCTTTTGAGAAACCGTTCACCGTTATTGTTCGGTCTTTCATGCTGGGAAACGAACCGATGCTCACATGTTCTGTGCCATCGTAGACAATTTTTTCGTATATTTCGTCAGCAAAGACTGTCAAATCGTGTTGCTTAGCGACTTCGGCTATGGTTTCAAGGTCCTGTCTTGAGAACACGTGTCCTGTTGGATTTGAAGGATTGCACAGCCAGATCATTTTCGTTTTCTTCGTTACGTGACTCTCCAAAGCTTCAGGGTCTATTTCGTAGTCTCTATTTTCATCAAGAGCAAGTGGAATCGGAACAGCTTCTGCCAAGAGAGTGTCTTCAAAATATGCGGGGTAGTACGGGTCTAGAATTAGTGCTTCGTCGCCTGGGTTCAGGAAACCAAATGCGGAAATCATCATGGCTTCTTGGGAACCGGAGGTCACTGTAATCTCTGTTCGTGGATCAGCATCGAGTCCATTGTCTTTCTCCGCCTTTTCAGCGATGGCTTGGCGTAGTTCTGGTGTTCCATCAATTTCCGTGTAGTGAGTAAACCCCTTCATGGCAGCTTCAAAGGCTGCATCCATTATGTGCTTCGGCGTTATGAAATCTGGTTCACCTTGTTCTAGATGAATGATATTTTCCATTCCTGCTGACAACTCAAGCATTCTGCGGATAGCTGAAGGCTTTATCAAGCTGACTCTTCTGGAACTTTCAGGCGCCATTCGACAACCCACTCTAAGTCTTGGCTAAGGTAATCACTTGAAAAGTCGTATAAGAATTAACCTGTGTTTAGCATATTCTTCTCATGATCTCTGAGTCTCGAATGAATTAGATCATGAAGTTTGAAGAGGAATTGGTCTGTTTATTTGTAATAAACAAGTTCGTGTTATTCTGGTTTTCTTCAGAGGTCGGGCGGGCTAGCTTTACACATGCGTTTAAATTCTTCGCATTAATGGACAAGGAGTCGGATGGACGCGTGAAATAGATAGCATTCATAGGCAATAATTGGGGTCGTAAATAGTCCTAGACTTCTTCCAGCACTTTGGGGGTACCAGTTATTGTATCATCCAACTTTGCCCAGCGTGGCTTACCTCCCGGCGGAACAACTATTACTATGCTGCCGGATTTCTTCGGGGATGACTCTTTCTCTGACTCGTAACTACCATCCGTTGTAAGGATTTGGGCCCCACATTCCTCCAGAGCAGTTATGGCCAAGCGATGCGGAAATAGTTCTCTTGTCAGCGTAAGACCGCCCACTTGCTTGGTGCCCTTCTCTTGCTCAGTAGACACAACAGCTATCTCTGGCGACATTTTCTCATAAACATCGAGCGGAGCGCTGTGCATACTACCGTGATGGGCAACCTTTAAAGCTGAACAGGCAAGGTAGTTCACCATCTTTTTCACCAATGGCTCGTGAGACTCTGTTTTCTCTAGTCGAGGAAACTCTTCGGTTATTTGTGACCAGCTATCGTATTCTGCGTCACCAGCAAGAATAACGACGGAGCGGCCGGCTTGCCGCTCAGCTTCCAAACTAACATTACCCGTATATTCTCTAGACTTTATCAACATGACATCTTCAGCGTGGTGTTCGAAACGTAGCACGATGGAAGCATTGTTCATATCGACTCCGTATGTGGCGTACATATTGCGAAGGCGAATAGATGGCGCTAAAACCGTGACTTGGACTTTCCCGAAATACCTTTCCATTCCAGATGATACTCTGATTAATTTGATTCCTTGAAGCAACAGAGACTGCAGAATCTTAATATATGTCTGGGATTTATGGCGAAAACCGCTATCCCAGAATTCCTTGACTCGGTATTTCTCATCTTCCAAGAAGGAATTAATTCCGCTGATGTGGTCAGCGTGCGGGTGAGTGGCACACATAAACTCCAATTCTGATTTGCCTGGCCGTTTGCTCATCAGGCTGTCGAGATACTGCTTGGTCTTTTTGAAATCTCTGCAGTCTACGATTCCATACGAACGTTTACCTGCCTTATCGATAGGAAACTCGACTAGGATATTGTCTCCGAAGCCCACATTTAGAAAATGGAAAACTAAATCTTCCGGTTCTATCGGAGTAGGCAATGCATCATGTCCCCCTGAGAACGTCGGAATAGAG